>Ga0209070_100028_pt1 | contig 263802 bp, 241 predicted proteins | sample SynthPrep_5_END__FD_187205 | JGI IMG/M metagenome (GOLD analysis project Ga0209070, IMG submission 187205) | Synthetic microbial communities from Ohio, USA - SynthPrep_5_END_DS10_MetaG (SPAdes) (version 2) | ecosystem: Engineered > Bioreactor > Aerobic > Activated sludge | place: USA: Ohio...
CAGTTGGGGTTGGGGATGTCTTCGGGGCGGACGGTGTGGACCCGCGACGGCTCCAGCACCCGGGCCGCGGTCAGGGTGTGGGGCAGGCAGTCGAGGGCCTTGAAGCCCTTGTGCACCGCCACTTCCAGAATGGCGGTCGAGGCGTCCAGGCTGGCGTACACCACTTGCACCCCCTTGGGGTTCCAGCGTCCGCCGCTGCCTTCGGCGCCAATGCCGCTGTTCCAGGTCGAGGCATGCCGGGCCTGGTCGAGGCGCCAGAAATGCAAGGCCGGGGCCAAGGGGTCAGTGAGCATCAGTAGACCCCGAACTCGAGCCGGTGCAGAAAGTCCGTCACCAGTTCATAGCCCACCGGGTTGGCCAGCAGGTCGATGGGGACTTCGCCATCCAGGCCCAGCGCCGGCTGGGTCATCCAGTCTTCGGCCAGCGCCCGGGAGCCCAGCACCGCCTCGGCCTTTTCCAGCACTTGCGCGTAGTGCAAGGCGCGGGCGCTCTGTTCGGGGGTCAGGGCCTGGTCCTGGTTCTTCAGGCGCCGCGCCAGGGTGCGCTCGGAAAACCCGACGATCTTCGCCAGCACGTTGTAGCGCTTGAAGGCCTCGACCGACTCCACCAGCTCGATCACCGCACCCAGGGAGAATCCCAGCTGGGTGGCCCTGAACACCGCCATCGGGTCATCGGCGTCAGTGCCCGGCAGCAGCCCGCGCACCATGGGCGAAGGCAGCGCATAGACCGCCGCCTCTTCGCGCAGCAGGTTGGCCTTGGGGCCGCGGATGCGGCTGGCGGAGGGCTTGCGCGGTTCGACCTTGGCGATGGCCTTGGGCACACTGCCCTTGGCCTTCTCAGCCTCGGCCGAAGGTTTCACGGTGGCGGTTTTCTTGGCGGCGGCGGTCATGATCATCTCCCTGCCGGATGACAGATGGCATTCACTCTAATGCCATTTGGCAAAAGAAAGAACCGCCAGCTTACCAACGGTCGTCAGGCCCCGGTGACGCTTCGCCGGCATGAGCCACGGCGCGGCTCAGCCATGCGCCCTCTCCAACGCCCCCTCGATATTCTCGGTGGCAACCGCAGTGCCCTCCAGCCACAGGCTGTTGTCGGCCAGGCGAATGCTCAGGCGGAGCGCCTCACGCTCTCCGGGATACTTGCGCAACAGCAGCTCCACCGCCGCCGTCGATGACGAGCAGGACACCAGATCCCACGGCCCGCCACTCAGGTCCAGCAGCACCCGGCCATCGCGAGCATCCACCACCCTGGGTGCGTACACCCAATGGCTCATGCGCATTTCATGGGGCTCGACGCTGATCGTCAGGTGTTCATAACGTCTGGGGTCCATGACCGCTCCTTGGTAACTGCTTGCCGGTCGATAGCCGTCACGCGCAATGCAGGAATATCGCGTCATCGTTCTTCGCGCGCAAGCTGCGCTCCTACAGAAGCAGAGCCATGCGGCCCTATACGGGTTCTCGTCCACGCCTCGCGGATTCGCTACTATGTCCGCCAGTTACCTGCCTTCTGCCCAGCCACTGCGGAGCCTCAATGCCCAACCCCAAGGACATCGCCAGCGATAGCGGCGCCCCGATGATTCCCGAGCAGCGTCGTGAGCTGATCCTGCGCCAGTTGCGCAAGCACCAGGTGTTGAGCGTGCATCAGTTGATGGAGATGTTCGACTGCTCGCACATGACGGTGCGTCGCGACATTGCCCTGCTGGAGCAGGAAGGCCGGGCCTATTCGGTGACCGGTGGGGTGCGCATCGCCAGCCAGCTGCACAGCGAGCCGAGCCACCAGAGCAAGGCGGTGGTCGAGCTGCCGCAGAAGCAGGCCATGGCGCGGCTGGCGGCGCGTTTGCTGCACGCGGACATGACGGTGTACCTGGACGCCGGCACCAGCACCCTGGAGATCGTGCCGTACATCAAGGCGCTGTCGGGCATGACCGTGGTGACCAATGACTTCGGTATCGTCCAGGCGCTGATGGAGGCGCCGCAGGTGACGGTGATCCACACCGGCGGCCAGCTCGACCACGACAACCATTCCTGCGTCGGCGGGCTGGCGGTGGCGACTCTGCGTCAGGTGGTGACCGACATCGCCTTTATGTCCACCAGCTCCTGGGACCTGCGCCGCGGCATCACTACGCCGTCGGCGTTGAAGGTCGAGGTCAAGCAGGTGGCGATGCAGTCGGCGTCCCAAGTGGTGCTGGTGGCCAGCAGTTCGAAGTACGGCACCTTCAGCATGTACCGCATCGCCGGGCTGGAGCAGTTCGACGTGATCATCAGCGACGACGACCTGGCCCAGGCCGCGGCGGACGGGATTCGCAAGCAAGGCGTGGAATTGCTGCTGCCGTCCGACTCGCAAGCGGTTGCCGCGAAAGACTGACAGCCGCTGCGCGGGTGCCGCTCACCGGTGCTGCTTTCTGAACCACAGCACGCAGGCGATATCCCGCAGGTCTTCGCTCAAGCCGTCAAGGGCCACCCGGGTGGTGCGGCGAATGCGCCGCAGCCACTCCACCACCGCGCACAGGCTGGCGAAAAAGAACAACAGCACGAACAACTGGCGTAGGCCAAAGCCCTGGTCCAGCCCTTGGGCGCGGAAGTGGTTCCACAGCCAGAGGCCGCAGGCGGCGCTCAGCACCACCAGCAGCACGCTGGCGATATTGATCCACTGACCAAGAATGGTGGTACGCCGGGCACGGCGGTATTCACGCTCGATGCGCTCCAGGGTCACGGTGGGGATCTGTTCCCAATGCAGATCGTGCGGGCGACAAGGCGCGTCGTCCAGGCCCGACTGATCGACGAATATCGACTTTTCCATGCTCCCCGCTCCCATTGATGGCACCAGTGATGGCCCTGGCGACAGGGAGCCAATGTACCCGCAGCTGGGGAGCGAAGGCCGACACCTCCAGAAATGTTCAGATTCCCGCAGAATCGCGGTTTTCGGGCGGCGCGCGCTACCCCGTGGCGCCGCCCCGCCCGCCCCTCAGAAGGCTTTCCAGTCCCGCAGCCATTGCAGGCCGGCCGAGGTATCGCCCCGCGGCCGGTACTCGCAACCGACCCAGCCGTCGTAGCCCAGCTGGTCCATCAGCGCGAACAGGTAGGGGTAGTTCAGCTCGCCCAGGTCCGGCTCGTGGCGGTCCGGCACGCCGGCGATCTGGATATGGCCGATGCCGGCGAAGTCGCGACGCAGCTTGGTCGCCAGGTCGCCTTCGACGATCTGGCAGTGGTAGCAGTCGAACTGCACCTTGAGGTTGCTCGCGCCGACTTCCTTGCAGATCGCCTGGGCCTGGTCCTGGCGGTTGAGGAAGAAGCCCGGCATGTCGCGGGTGTTGATCGGCTCCAGCAGCACCGTGACCCCGACCTTGGCCGCCTGGGCGGTGGCGTAGGCCAGGTTCTCCAGGTACACCGCGTGATGGCGTTCGCGCAGCTCTTCCGAGGGCAGCAGGCCGGCCATCACGTGGATGCGCGAGTTGCCCAGCACCGCGGCGTATTCCAGGGCGCGCTCGAAGCCGGCGCGGAACTCCGCCTCGCGCCCCGGCAGGGTCACGGTGCCCCGCTCGCCCGCCGCCCAGTCGCCGGGCGGCGCGTTGAACAGCGCCTGGACCAGGCCGTTGTCGCTCAGGCGCTGCTTGAGTTCCTGGGGGCTGTAGTCGTAGGGGAACAGGTACTCCACCGCTTCGAAACCGTCGGCCGCCGCAGCGGCGAAACGCTCGAGAAACCCGTGTTGCGGGTAGAGCATGCTTAGGTTGGCAGCAAAACGAGGCATGTTGGCTCCTAAAAACGGCTCAGACAAAAGGCCAGATCAGCAAGGTAATACAGAAACCCAGGGTGCCGAGCAAGGTAGTGATGACGGTCCAAGTGCGCAGGCCATCGGCAACGTTGAGCCCGGCGAGCTTGGTGAAGATCCAGTAGCCGGCGTCGTTGATATGCGACATCGCCAGCCCGCCACCGCCCATGGCCAGGCACAGCAGCGCCATGTGGTTGGGGGTCAGGTTCAGGGTGGCGATCAGCGGGCTGATGATCCCGGCGGTGGTCACCAGGGCCACGGTGGTCGAACCCTGCACCGCGCGCAGCAGCATGGTCAGCAAAAAGCCCAGGGCCAGCACCGGCAGGCCGGTGGTGCGCAGCAGGTCGGAGACCACCGCGCCGATCCCGGTGTCCACCAGCACCTTGCCGAACACTCCGCCGGCCCCGGCGATCAGGATCACCATGGCCACGCCCGGCAAGGCCGAGCCGATCACGTCCGACACCTGGTTGCGGCTCCAGCCACGGCGCGAACCCAGCAGCCAGGCGCACAGCAAGGTATCGATCAGCAGCGCCACCAGCGGCGCGCCGAGCACGGTCATGATGCCGCGCAGGGTGGATTCGGCCGGCAGCAGCGAGGTGGCCAGGGTACCCAGCAGGATCAGCACGATCGGCAGCAGGATCAGGCTGACGATCAGGGCGAAACCGGGCGCGGGTGCTGGCGGCAGCTTGGCGACTATGGCGCTGGTGGACTCTTCCAGGCCCATGTGGGACACGGCCACCGCGGCCTGTTGCGGGTCCTTGACATTGCCGTTGGTCCAGGCCAGCAGGTCCTCGTTGGTCACGTGGGGGCCATAGACTTCGGCGCGAATGTCGTCGGTCATCGGGTAGAAACGCCGGGTCATGCGCCCGGCCACGCGGTAGCCGACGTAGCACAGGAAAGCGGTGATCGGCAGGCCGAACATCAGCACCCGGCCCAGGTCGGCGCCCAGCTGGCTGGCCGCGGCCACAGCGCCCGGATGGGGCGGCAGGAACGCATGCACGGTGAGCAGCGCCGCGCACATCGGCAAGGCGAACACCAGCAGCGGCTTGCGCGCCCGGCGAGCGACGCCATAGGCCAGCGGCATAAGGATGATCACCCCGACTTCGAAGAACACCGGTACGCCGATGATGAACCCGGCGATGGTCAGCGCCAGCGGCGTGCGGCGGTTGCCGAAACGCTCGATCAGGGTCTTGGCCAGGGCCTCGGCGCCGCCGGACAGCTCGATGATCCGCCCGATCATCGCACCGAGGGCGATGATGATCGCGATATGGCCGAGGGTCTTGCCCATGCCGCCTTCGATGGTCGCCACCAGGTCGGCCGGTTTCACCCCGGCCACCAGCGCCACCAGGATGCTCACCAGCATCAGCGCGACAAAGGGCTGGAACTTGTACTTGAGCACCAGGAACAGCAGCAGCGCGATGCCCGCGCCGGCCGTCAACATCAGGATAAGCGGGCTCATTGCGCGGCCCCTCCCTCATAAGAGAAAGAAGCGCCGGTGAAGCCAAAACAGCTGCAGTCAGGGAACGTCATGCGGGGATGTCCTGTTGTTATTGTTTTTTAAAGGCAAGCCGGGGCCGTCGAGAGCCTGAGGACGACTCCCGGGCGGTGCTTGCAGTGTCGTTTACAGCGGCGCGCTACCAGTGCGCGCCGAAGGTCTCGCGCAGCTCATCCAGGGCTGCCTGATCCAGCGGCGCGGGCTTGGGGTTGCTCATCAGCCAGAGCCGCGCGGTTTCTTCCAGTTCTTCCAGGGCGTAGCTGGCCTTGGCCACCGAGCTTTCCCAGACCACCGGCCCCAGGCGTTCGAGCATCACCCCGCGCACGCTGTTGGCCAGTTGCGCCACCTGCTGGGCGACCCTGGGCGAACCCGGGCGCTGGTAGCCGATCAGCGGAATGTGCCCGACCTTCATCACCTGGTACGGCGTCAGCGGCGGCAGGATGTCGTCCGGCTGCCATACCCCGGCCAGGGTCAGCGCCACCAGGTGGGTGGAATGGGTGTGCACCACGCCGCCGACGCCCGGGTTGCGGTCATAGACCTGGCGATGCAGGGCCAGGGTCTTGGATGGCTTGTCGCCGGACACCCACTCCCCCGCCAGGTTGACCTTGGCGATGGCCGCCGGGTCGAGGCGGCCGAGGCAGACGTCGGTCGGGGTGATCAGCCAGCCATCGTCGAGGCGCGCGCTGATATTGCCGGCGCTGCCCACGGTGTAGCCGCGCTGGTAGAGGCTGCGGCCGACGTCGCAGATCTCTTCGCGCAGGGCCTGTTCCTTGTTCGCCGCGGCGCTCATCGGGCACCTCCGGCCAGTTGCTTGAGGGCCTTGGCGAAGAAGTCGCGGCTGCCGAAGTTGCCGGACTTCAAGGCCAGCGCCAGCGGCTCGGCGGCGTTGCTGAGGGTGGCCGGCACGCCCGGGTCGATCTGCGCGCCGATCTGCAACAGGTTGACCCCCAGCGCCTTGACCACCGCGCCGGAGGTTTCGCCACCGGCAATCACAAAACGCCGCACGCCGTTCTGGCGCAGGCCCTGGGCTATCTCACCCAGGGCGTTTTCCACCAGCGCCCCGGCGCGTTCGACGCCGAGCTGCTGTTGCACCGCCTTGACCTCGGCCGGGGTGCTGGTGGCGTAAATCAGTACGGTTTCGTCACTGTCGCGGGCAAAGGCCAGGGCGTTTTCCACCACCGGCTCGCCGGCGGCCAGGGCCATGGGGTCGATGCGCAGGGCCGGACGGTCGGCCTCCAGCCAGGCCGCGACCTGGCCGATGGTGGCCACCGAGGCGCTGCCGGCCAGCACCACTTCGCCGCCTGCAACGGTCGGCAGCGACGCCGCGTCGAAGTCGCGCAGTTTGCCGGCGCGGCGGAAGTTGCCCGGCAGGCCCAGGGCCAGGCCCGAGCCGCCGGTGAGCAGCGGCAGGTCGGCGCAGGCGCTGCCCAGGGTGTAGAGGTCCTGGTCGGACAGCGCGTCGGCGATGGCCATGCCGACGCCCTGCGCGCGCAGTTCGGCGATCTTCGCCCGCACCGCCTCGACGCCTCCGGCGATGCTGTCGTAGCGCAGCAGGCCGACTTTCAGTTGGGTCTGGGCCTGCAGCACGCGCACCAGGTTGGCGTCGGTCATCGGCGTCAGCGGGTGATGCTGCATGCCCGACTCGCTGAGCAACTGGTCCTGGACGAACAGGTGGCCGCGGAAAATGGTCCGGCCGTTTTCCGGGAACGCCGGGCACGCCAGGGTGAAATCACTGTTCAGGGCCTTGAGCAGGGCCTCGCTGACCTGGCCGATATTGCCGGCGGCGGTGGAATCGAAAGTCGAGCAGTACTTGAAGAAGATCTGCTCGCAACCCTGTTCGCGCAGCCAGTCCAGGGCCGCGAGGGATTCCTCGACCGCCTCGGCCACCGGCGTGGTGCGCGACTTGAGGGCGATGACGATGGCGTCGGCATCCAGCCCGGCCGCCACTTCGCGGCTAGGGATGCCGATGCTTTGCACCGTGCGCATGCCGCCGCGCACCAGCATGTTGGCAAGGTCAGTGGCGCCGGTGAAATCGTCGGCGATGCAGCCCAGCAACGGGCGTGCGGTGGAATGGGTCATGGAGCGTTCCTCAGACAGGCTCGGGCTTGGCGGTCGGCAGGTCGATGCCCGGGAAAATCTTGATCACCGCCGAGTCGTCCTCGCGGCCAAAACCGGCGCTGGAGGCCTGCATGAACATCTGGTGCGCAGTGGCCGACAGCGGCAGCGGGAATTTGCTGGCACGGGCGGTATCCAGCACCAGGCCCAGGTCCTTGACGAAGATGTCCACCGCCGACAGCGGTGTGTAGTCGGCCTTGAGGATGTGCGGCACGCGGTTCTCGAACATCCAGGAGTTACCGGCGCTGTGGGTAATCACTTCGTACAGGGCGTCGGCGTCCACCCCTTCACGCAGGCCCAGGGCCATGGCTTCGGCGGACGCGGCGATGTGCACCCCGGCCAGCAGCTGGTTGATGATCTTGACCTTGGAACCCAGGCCATGGGCGTCGCCCAGGCGATAGACCTTGCCCGCCATGCCGGCGAGGATCGCTTCGGCCTTGGCGTAGGCGGCAGCCGGACCGGAGGTCATCATGGTCATCTCGCCGGCGGCGGCCTTGGCCGCGCCGCCGGAGATCGGCGCGTCGAGGTACAGCAGGCCCTGCTCGGCCAGGCGCTCGCCCAGCTCCACGGCGTAGGTCGGCGCCACGGTGGCGCAACCGATCACCAGGCTGCCGGCACCCAAGGCCGACACGGCGCCCTCTCCACCGAACAGCACGGTTTCGGTCTGCTCGGCGTTGACCACTACGGTGATGATCACATCGCAGGCCTCGGCCATCCGCGCCGGCGACGCGCAGGCCACCCCGCCTTCGCTGGCGAACTGTTGGGTGACCGCTTCACGCACGTCACAGGCATGCACCTTGAAACCCGCGCGCAGCAACGAGCGGGCAATGCCCAGGCCCATCGCGCCCAGGCCGACAACACCGACATTCTTGTTATTCATGGGGTACTCCAGGGGTGACAGCAGCCTGGTCCACGCCGGCAAGGCGCGGGCGGCGGGCCGCAGGATGAATGGGAGCACGGGCGGCGGGGGCGACAGGGTCGCCTGGCGGGTGAATCGAGACCTTGTCGGACATCGAGGGCCGTCCTGTGATTTGTTGTTATCAGGTTGTGGCCGATCATCTACCAATGAACAGATTATGTGAAGTATTTTTTCAATCTAACATTTATTAACATTGTCGAACATGAGCTCCAGGCAGCTCATGACAGCCTTGCAGCCCGCGCAGAATCAAACGGACGAGCGGTAGCCCATTGCGACCAGCGCACTGATCTGCGTCAACCAAGCGTCTACACTCGAGACCGATGCTGTTAGGCGCAACATCACCGATCAGTGGTACCGCCCTTCATCGCCCACCCATTGACGGTGGGCGTGGGACGGCGCTGTATGGTCAATCCGCAATGCTTGAACAAGGATATTCAACATGGCAAAGATCAATGTATTGGCTGGTGATTTTCTACAAGGGAATGGCGAGTACCGACAGGGTGTCTTCAAGTTGCCGACCGTGACCAACCCCTCCCCGGGCGTCGAGGTCAAAGCCTCCGCATTCAAACACCTGGAAATCGCGACACAGGACAGCATCACCAACAGGGACGCCATTGGCTACGGCATCGCCGGGGCCATGCTGCTGGGTCCGGTGGGTGCGCTTGCGGGCTACCTGATAGCCGGCAAGGAAACCGAGGTGACCTTCATCGGCACCTTCAAGGATGGCCGCAAACTGCTGGCGGCCACAGACAGCGAAACCTACCGGGATATCGAAAAACGACTGACAGCCTAGGGTCCGTCGCCTGCCCATGCCCACAACTTCGGGCATGGGCTTCTCCCCTTCCCTACACCGATCCGGCTTCGCCCGGCACAGCCCGGCGTTGCTGGCGTCTGCCTTCCAGCCAGATCACCAGCCCCAGCAGGCTGCCGCCGGCGATCAGCAAGCTGACGAACCAGCCCAGGGTGTCCGCCAGTTGGGTGAAGAACAGCGTGTACAGCTGGATGATGAAGAAGGTCGCGCCATAACCCACCAGCATGGAAAAACGCAGGCGAATGCCCAGTGCCAGCAAGCCCAGGCTGAACGCCGCCCACAGCCCGTTGAACAGCACCAGTTCGCCGGACTCGACCAGGTGCCACGGACCGTCGATCAGGTCGTAGCTGCCGAACAGCGACAACAGCCACAACGACATCTGGGCCATGAACAACCCGGCGGAAATCCACACCTTGGCAAAGCCGCGATAACGGGCCAGCGTCGAGGCCTCGCCCCACAGATGGACAAAGCCGAACAGCGCCATGGCCAGGGCCGCGCCGAGGAAGCGCAGCGGGTAGTTCATGCCGAACCAGTAGGCGCCCCACCCCGACTCATAACCGCTGCGGCCGCCGAACCAGATAAAGAACAGCACGCTGCACAGGGTCAGCAGCAAGACGTTGTTCAGCACATAACTGAGCGCCAGCAACAGCAGCAGGTCCACCAGCAACAGCGCCGGCCAGTTGCCCGAGCCGTCGGAGTAGATCATGCCCAGCACCAGGCTCAGGCCGATCAGGGCAAAACCGCCGAGCAACTCCAGGGTCGCGCCGAGCAGCTTCAGCTGTTTGCCCAGCAGCCAGCGCCCGGAGACAAACAAGCCGACCATCAACAGGCCGAGGCCGCCCGCCAGCTTCGGCAAGGTGAACGTCAGGTGTTCATGCAGCAGGATCAGCAGCCCAGCCGCTAGGCTGATGGCGCCGAAGGTCAGGAACCAGCGTCCCAGGGAACGCCAGTCCCAGCGGGTCTGCGGGTACAGCTCGGCAATCCGCGCGTGGGCCTGGGTGTCGATCAGGCCGTCGCGCAGCCATTGGTCCAGGGCGTTGTGCACCTGGCGATTACGGCGATCCGGGTTCATTGGCCAGCCTCCCCGGCGCGCAGCGCGGTGCGTTCGAACAACCAGCCCAGGAGCATGCCGAGGGCGCCGGCCACGGCAAAAAACACCGCGGCGCTCAGCTGTTCCCAGGCGTACTCATAAAAGCGCGTGTACAGGTCGATGCCGAGGAACACCACGCCAAAACCGGTGAAGCTGGGGTGCTTGAAGCGCGCGCCGAGCACCAATTGGACGATGGCGCCCAAGGTGAACAACAGGGTCCAGGTCAGGGTCTGGCGGTAAGCTTCCTCCAGGCTGAGGAACCACAGCGAACAGTTGAAGTACAACAATCCGAAGATCACATACAGCCGTCCGAAGCCACTGAACCGGCGCAAGGCGTGATCCTCGGCGCGCTGGTGCCAGAGCCCCAGGAGCGCAGTCAACGCAGCAATCACGGCCATGGAGCGCGGGTCCTGGATGCCAAAATAGTACGTGCCGGAACCGCCATACCACTCCCACGAACCCAGGCCGTGGAAGACGCAAAGCAGGCCCAGCAGCAGCGGCCAGCGCAGGCGATAGCCATAGGCGGTGGCGATGCTCAGGGCGGCGGTGACCAGCAGCGCCAGCGGCAGGTTGCCGAAGTCGCCGGTCTCGCTGTCGGAGCTGCCCAGCAACAGGCTGGCGCCCATCAGCATCAGGCCGATGGTCAGGATCGCCACCCCGGTGACCAGCATGCGTCGCGCCGGGTCGCGGGCCAGGCGCGCGCCGATCAGCCACAGCCCGACACCGGCGGCGAAAAACAGCACCGCCCCCACCAGCACCGACTCGGCCAGCAGGCCAATGCCGCCCAGCACCGCCATGCCGATCAGCAGCACCGCGCCGATGCCCAGCCATTGCAGGACCGTGGACAAGCGGTGTTCGGGACGTTCGTACAGGGCGCCGAGCCGCTGCTGCGCCTCGGCATCGATCAGGCCACGGTGGCGCCAGTCGGCGATTTCGTGGAGCAACATCTGCTGGGTGGTTTTTCTCATGGCGCTCTTGGGGCTGGGGACATGGGGACCGGCTGCATACCGGCTATAGACTCGACAGCATAGCCAAGCGCTGCGCAGCCGTTTGTCTATCAAGACGCCCAGCGGACCGCCGCGCGGCACGCCGTGACCACAAAAAAGCTGATCCCAGCTCGTTACTGTAGGAGCGAAGCTTGCTCGCGATAGCCGTTAACGATAACGCCCACTGACTGGGTAAACGCGGCGCTCTCACGTTCATCGCGAGCAAGCTCGTTCCTACAACCTCCTTAGCTGTTGGCGCGCGAACCTCGGCGGCAGCCCCTACTCCGCCGTCGTCGGATCGATGATTGAGGTGACTCGCGATACCCGGTCCGCCGGAAAACCACCTAGCCTGGCGTGCTCCCTGACGAGTTCCTCGTCCGGGGAGATATAGACACAATAGATCTTGTCGCCCGTGACGTAGCTATGCAGCCACTGCACTTGCGACCCCAGCTCACTGATAACCTTGCAGGATTTTTGCGAGATCTGTTGCAGATCCTGCGGCGTAAGCGCCCCGGCTTCCGGCATCTCGCGCTCAATGACGAACTTTGGCATGACAACCTCCACTTCGTGAATGGCCGGGGCACGCCGACAAACAGCGTTACCCCGTATATTGGCCGAGGCAGACAGCCCTCGGCGGATCGCCAACGGTCTGCTTGCCCGTTACCTGCCAAGCGCTGCCGCCAATAGCGGCGCGGCCTGTTCATCGGTCAACGCCGGGTGCACTTCCATGCGCAGCAGGTCGCTCCACTCAAGCACCCATTTCTGCATCAGCGCGAGATCGCTGGTTTCCGCGATCCCAAACCCCGTCATGCCGCCAACGGCATGCCAGCGCCCCAACATGCTCACCCCTGCGGGTGGCGCCCCACCGGTCTTGAGAAATCGCTCGATCGCACTGTTACGACGCTCGGGACTGATTGACCAGCTGACAATGAATAACATTTGGCACCTCCAGCGAAACTGGCGCCCGTTGTTCTGCGCGCGCACCTGGCAGGCACCTTGACCACGGCCACGCATCGGTATCGACCCGCATTCCGTCTGGTCTGAAACGATTGTCCCAAGGGAAGGAATAGCAGCCTTGCGCCCCCGCCGCATGACCGCCGATCCTGTTCCCGCCCCCAGCATGAAGCCACCGGTCAGCGGCCCAATTGCTCGCGCGCCCCAGGCCGCTTGAAAGCACGCTCGTTTGGCCCAGCGGCGCCCTCCCTACAGGGTCGGGAGGCCGGTAGATAAAGCCTGATCCGGGGGCTATACCTATGCATAGCGGTCGGCCCTACACCTAAGGAAGGGGGAAAAGACCATGGATAACAGCAATGGCTCAGGTAACAACCTCGTCCTCTGGTTACCCGGTAGCGCCCTCATCCTCAGTCTGGTCGTCTCGACCTTCGCCCTCACTCGCGAGCCTTTCCTCGAACCACGCCCCATCGGCGCACAATTCCAGGCGCAACCACCGATAGAAGCGCGCCTGTGGCAGGACCCGTTCGATGCGCTCGAGCGTTATCGCAAAAAGTTCAAGGAGGGAAACAAGCCCCCAAGTAATGACTTTGAATGCAGTTCCGATCTTGTTGTCGTTACGCCAGCGGTCCTGGACGAAAAAAAAACGCAACAACCGGCAGAGCCTCCCCAACTCATGGTGGCGCTGGTCGAAGGCGGCCCATACGCTGATGAAGTGGAAATGCGCCGGCGCATTCGTTATGCAATCCTGGCCGGGGTCAAAAACTCGCGCATGGTGCCCGAGGACGAGCAGCACATCCGTTGCCTGGCCCTTGCCGACGACCTGTCAGGCGAGCTGCAAACCGATGCGCAAGGCAAGCTGAAGCGCGTAGAAATCCCCTATGAAACCTTCATCGCCAATCCATTCGACCCACCCAGGGACATACAGGACAGACCGCGCCCATCCGCCCAGACCATACTGCTCTGGGTAAAGCAGGAGCTTCTTGGTTCGAACCCGCTACAACAACTCGAAACATTGCGCCTCACCCTGCAGAAAGAGGTTCCCTCGGCTTGCCCATCCCAAGAAAGCTGCCCGAAGCCGACACTGCTGAAAGTCATCGGCCCCTCCACCTCGAAAGTCCTGCTCGATATGTATCGGGACGAAGCCAACGGCTACGCCAAGCCCAATATCGAGATTTACTCCCCCCTGGCCACTGCTGATTACGACATATTGATGCATGCCCTGGACAAGCCCTCGCCCGGCGAAGCAACCTCCCAGCAGCAAACACCAGCGGCGCCGAAACGCTCCATGAAACTGCTGCGTACTGTCAGCGACGACGGCGTCATGACACGCCTGCTTCTAGACGAACTGAAGCTGCGCCATGTGGATCCAGTTGCGGGTATGGGATGCAGCCAAGGAGCATTGCTGCGGGTCGGAACCCGCTGCGGCTCTGGCGGCTGGCAGCGCCCCAGTCGCATTGCGCTGGTCTCCGAGTGGGACAGTTTCTACAGCCGCGCACTGAGCGAGAGTTTCAAATCGCAGGTTGCCCAGGATGCCGGCATCGACAGCAAAGACCAGGCGGCGGTCAATGACTGGGTCTTACGCTTCAGCTACCTGCGAGGCGTGGACGGGCGTTTGCCAGAGGAGGCCGCCAGCGGCAACAAGGCGCCTGGTAGCGACGACAATAAAAACAGCAAGGACAAGAACACCCTGGATCTGAGCCCGCTGGAGAAGTCCGACGGCAATTCCCAGCTCGATTACCTGCGGCGCCTCGCCGACCACATCGCCCGCGAGGACGAAGCCTATCGCCGCGAAGGCACCAGCGGTATCGGCGCCATCGGTGTGCTGGGGGCCGATACCTACGACAAGCTGCTGGTGCTGCAGGCCCTCAAGGGCCGGATGCCGAACAAAGTGTTTTTCTCCACCAACCTCGATGCGCGCATGCTCCAGCGTGGCCAGGCCCAGACCACGCGCAACCTGGTCCTGGCAGCACCCTACGGGCTCACGCTGACACGCGCCCTGCAACAGGATGTGCCGCCGTTTCGCGAGAGTCTGCAAAGTGCCGTGTTCATCGCGGTTCTGGCTGCCCAGGCACCACAGGACTACGAGGCCAAGCGGGCGAAGTTCGACTACTCCAAATCGGAGCTGCTTTCGCCGGGCATCTATGAGGTGGGCATCAGCGGCTTCATCCCCCTGCCAAACAAGCAGAGCGCCGAACGCCCCAAGGATTGCGCGGCACCCGGCCAGACCCGGCAAGCAACGCACGACCTCATGGCGTTGCGTTGCCTGCAGGATCCTTCGCCCCCTCCTTATCCCGAACTCTCCCAGTTGGTACGCGACAAGCTCGATGAAAGACAGTCGTTTTTCTGGGCCGGGCCGCTGACGCTCATCCTGCTGGTAGTGGTGATCCTCCTTGGCTGGTGGTGGACCTATGTGCAATCCAGAGACAGCAAACTGCCAGCCTGGGTGCACAGTATCCCGCTGACGCTGTATGTGGTGTCCGGACTGTCGGCGTGGCTCGCCATGCGGTTCTGGCGCGTGGAGTTCATGTGGACCGCCTTCGTGCTGATCCTGCTGGGCATCGTTTGCTCGGAACTTATCCGCCGTCATCAGCCCCAACCAGCGCAACCCGGACCGGTCCCCGCTCCTGCAAGCAGTGGCTTGTTCGACGCCTCGGCGTGGTACGTCGTGGTACCGATCGTGGTATTCGTCCTGGCCTTGCTGTGGATGTACCAGATCCGGCGTGCATTGACGGATGACGGGCTGGGTGAGCCGATGTTCCTGTTCGAGGGCATCAGCGCCTGGCCCACCGTGGCCCTGCGCCTGCTCGCCGTGGTCATCTCGATCACGGCGCTGGCCTGGGGTTGGCGCACCCTGCGCATCAACAGTATCGAGATCGAAAAGGCCTACCACCTGGACCGGTACATGAGCAAGCTGCAGATGAACCTATGGGGGCTGCTACTGCGCCTCGTTCACCGAGAAAAGGGCACGACTCTGCAAAAGTGGCGCGCCGCGCTGGGACGTTGCCTGTTCCTGATCCTGGTCCCGCTCTCAGCCAACAATCGCGACTGGAGCCTGCATCAGCGACTGATAACTGCGGTCCTGCCCTATGGCGCAGACAAGCGCGGGATCATTTTCGTCACTCGCTTCTGGAAGGAGCACTGTGTGGGTGGCACCTTCGGTGCCCGAATGTTGCGCGCCCTCCTCGCCACCTGGATATTCATCGTCGCCACCAGCGCGCTCTTCGTGCTCTGGCCAATGGAAGGCGCTCCCACTCGAGGCGATTCATCGATCTGGATATGGAACTGGCTGCTGCCCACCCTGGCCTTCCAGTTGCTGGTGTTCTGGGTGGTGGATGCCAATCGCCTGCTGACGCGGTTCATCCGCAACCTGAGCAAGCATTACGCGATCTGGCCAAAAGAATTACGCGAGGAGCACCAGAGGCTCTTCGGTGTTGCTTTGCACCCCTGCATCGACGATTGGGTGGACATGCAACTGATCGCCAAACGCACGGCCACTGTCAATCGCCTGATCTATGCCCCGACGGTGGTCATGTTGATCCTGATTGCGTCGCGCAACAGTGTGTTCGACAACTGGCCGACACCGCCCAGCATCGTCATTTCTTTCCTGCTGACCACCCTGATATTGCTGGCTTCCGCGCTGTCGCTGCGCCGTGCCGCAGAAAAAGCGCGTGGCGCAGCATTACGGCGCCTCGATGACTACCTGCTGGAAATCACCGACAACACACCGGTCTACAACAAGCTCGAACTGATCCGCGGACGCATCGTTGCCCTCAATACCGGAGCCTTCTCAAGTTACTCGCAAGAACCACTGGTGCGCGCCCTACTGCTGTCGCTGACCGGCGTGGGTGGCTCGCTGATTGTCGACGCATTGAATTACGCGAAGTTCTAGGCGCCGACGGTCAGGGACGAACGGGCCGATCAGCTGTTGACGGCCATCGTTCAGGCATGACCAACCCGACAGCGATCCATGAGTGGCTATGCTTGATCTGTTGCAGCAAGCAATCCCGCCTCGCCGATAACGGGCTACGACGGGCGCCCCCTTTTCCGTCAACGCCCCCCAGCGCCGCGCGACATCGGCAAGGAGTGGTTCGAGATGCAATTGATCAGCGTGAACATCGACAAGCCGGAAGCCACCAACTTCATTTTCGGCCAGACCCACTTCATCAAGTCCGTCGAGGACATCCACGAAGCCCTGGTCGCCAGCGTGCCGAACATCGCCTTTGGCCTGGCCTTTTGCGAAGCCTCCGGCCAATGCCTGGTGCGCTGGTCCGGCAGCGATCCGACGATGATCGCGCTGGCGCAAAAGAACGCCCAGGCGATCGCCGCCGGCCATAGCTTTATCGTGTTTCTTGGCGACGGTTTTTATCCGTTGAACGTGCTCAACACCCTGAAGATGGTGCCTGAGGTGTGCCGCATTTTCTGCGCGACCGCCAACCCGAGCCAGGTGATTCTCGCTGAAACGGCGCAGGGCCGGGCGGTGCTGGGGGTGGTGGATGGCTTCTGCGCCAAGGGCCTGGAAGGCGACGACGACATCCTGTGGCGCAAGAACCTGCTGCGGCAGATCGGCTACAAGCAGTGAGGGTCGCGCAAGATTGCCCTCCGCGCCGACCGGCTACTCGGACGGCGTGGTCCGGCAACTCTTGCGCTGACGGATCTCCTGCTCCGAAGGGCGCTCCTTGACGAACTCGAAGCGTGGCTCGCCCTCGTTGTAAGTGACCAGCCAGCCCCAGTCCAGCTCGGACTCATCCTGGCCCGGTTTCGGCGGCGCGGCCCACCACGGCTCTTTGCTGACGATCTGGCGCATGTCCTCCTCCCATTGATTCGGCCTCATCAACTATAACGTGCAGGCCCTGGGGCACTCGGATTTCGGCTGACCGGCGAACCTGTCGACAGGGCTGCCCCGAGCGTCACCGCGCCAGCGCCCATTCGGCCAGCGGCCGATAACGGCCCTTATGCGACTCGTACAGGGCGAAGTGCCGGGCACTCAGCTGAAAATCCGCAGGGGTCTGGGACTCGGGCACTGGCGCCCGATAGTCGCGCATCAAGGTCAAGTGTGGGCGAAATTCCCGCGGCGAATCGACCAACCCAAGGGGCAGCAGCGCTTCCTGCAAGGCATACACCAGCTGACGCAACGCCAGCGGCGCCTGTGCCGGCGCCAGCAACAAGACCCCGGCCCGGCGCCAGACCTCCAGGCGGTCGAGCGGGACGTGCAGCGCCTCACCGGGCGTTCGCACGTTCGCCGCCGCGGCGCAGATCCGCGGAATCTGCGCCACGGTGACCGAGCCCAGGAACATCAGGGTCAAATGAAAGTTTTCCGCCGGCACCGGCCGGCCGCTCCTGAGCCCCAGGGCGCTGCGCCACTGGGCAATGGCCCGGCGTTGGGCGGCGGTGCAGGGCAAGGCGAAGAACAGCCGCTTGAACGGCTCGCCCTGCTCGCGGGACTCATCATTCATGCCCTGTCCTCCGATTCGGCCCGGGCGAAGTGCTGCCTGTCAGGTTACTCCAGGCCCCTGGTTCCCCGGTTGCCCGAACCGACGGACAGGCGGCGCACGGCAGACCGGCGGTCGGCAGCAACAGCATAGCCAAGCGCTGGGACAGCCATCTGCCTGGGCGCCCGGGCCTCGTCAGCCGAGCGGGTACAGCGCCTCGTCGAACTGTGACAACCGTGGAAATTCAATCGGCAGATCGTCAGCGAGCTGCTCCAGTCGGCGCCGGTAAGCCACCAGGAACTCCTCGCGGGCCTGATCGCTGATGTAAGGCACATGCCAGGCGACGAAGGGCTCCAGCACCTCGAACCCGACATAGGCCAGGGTGCCGCGCAGGATCGGCCGCAGCATGTCGTTCAGCGGCCCGTGAATTGCCCCCTCGCCAAACATGTGCTCGCGACCGCCCAGGGTCACGCTGACCAGCGCCTTCTTGCCGCTCAGGCCGCCCTGGTCGTAGAAACGCTTGCCGCCATAGCAGATCCCGGACACCAGCACCCGGTCGATCCAGCCCTTGAGGATCGCCGGCGCCGAAAACCAGAAGATCGGAAAATTCAGGATCAGCAGGTCGGCCCACAGCAGCTTGTCGAGCTCCTGGCGGATGTCCGCGGCGATCGACTGGCTTTTCACCCCCAGGCGTTGTTCCAGCGCGTACACCAGGTAGTCGGGATTCTCCCGTGAGGAAAAATCGGCGGCACTGGCCACCGGGTTCCAGTGCATCGCGTACAGGTCGCTGACCTGCACCTGATGCCCCTGGGCCTCGAGGGTGCGCAGCGCCTGGTCACGCAGGGCGGCGGTAAAGGATTGCGGCTCGGGGTGGGCGTGGACGATCAGTACATTCATGGCAGGTTCCTTAGGCATATTCCAATGAGCAAGGCGTGGTTCAGGCGGAAAAACCGGCCGCCCGGTAGCGCAACAAGGCGGGATCAAGCGTGCAGCCAAATGGCCAGACACAACAGCGCAAAGCTCTGTGCCCCGCCACCGGCGTAACGGGATTCAGCGCTGGATGGCCTTGGTTTCGACAAACTCGGCCAGGCCCTCCTCGCCCCATTCGCGACCGTTGCCGGACTGCTTGTAGCCACCGAACGGCGCCTGGTAGTTGAACGCCGCGCCGTTGATGAAGCACTGCCCGGCGCGCAGTTGCCGGGCCAGGCCCAGGGCGCGTTCGGGGCGGGCGGCCCAGACCCCGCTGGACAGGCCGAACGGCGAATCGTTGGCCAGGGCGACGGCCTGGGCCTCGTCGGCATAGGGAATCAGGCACAGCACCGGGCCGAAGATTTCCTCCTGGGCGATGCGCATGCGGTTGTCGACATCGGCGAACAGGGTCGGCGCGACATAATGGCCCCGCTCGTACTGCGCCGCACCGCCCCACAGCAGGCGCGCGCCTTCCTGCTCGCCGAGCTGGATGTAGGCCTCAACGGTGTGACGCTGGGAGGCCGAGCACATCGGCCCGAGAAAACTCTGCAGGTCCCGAGGGTCGCCCATGCGCAGGCTCCGCGCCTCTTCCACCGCCAACTCCAGCGCCTCGGCATAACGCCTGGCCGGCAGCAGCATGCGAGTCAGCGCGGTGCAGGTCTGGCCGGAGTTGATCATCACGTCCTGCACGCCATAACGCACCGCCGCGGCCAGGTCGGCATCCTCGCCGATCAACAGCGGCGACTTGCCGCCCAGCTCCAGGCACACCCGCTTCACCGACGGCGCCGCGGCCTGGGCCACGCGCACCCCGGCGCCGGTGGAGCCGGTGAACGACAGCATGTCGACGTCCGGGTGCCGGGCCAGGGCTTCGCCGACCTTCGAGCCCGGCCCGCTGACCAGGTTGAACACCCCGGCCGGCAGGCCGATGGCCTCGATCATTTCAGCCAGCAGAAAAGCATGCAGCGGCGTTTCCTGGCTCGGCTTGAGCACCACCGTGCAGCCCGCCGCCAAGGCCGGCGCGAGCTTGCCGATCAGTTGATGCAACGGATAGTTCCAGGGATTGATAAAGGCGCAGACGCCCACGGGTTCGCGGACCACCAGCGAGTTGCCGACCTCGCGTACTTCGTCCATCGCCCCGGCGAGTTCGACGTACTGCTCCAACCCGACGATCGGCCCGTCGACCTGCACCGCGCGGCACCACTGCACCGGCATGCCCAGCTCGGCGGTGATCAGCGCGGCCATCTCGCCGGCGCGCTGACGCAACTGCCCGGCCAGCGCCCGGATATAACCGGCACGCACCGCCGACGGTGTTCGCGACCATGGGCCGAAGGCGCGCCGGGCCGCGGCCACGGCGTTATCGACATCGCGTTCGTCGCCCAGAGGGACCCTACCGACCACTTGCTCGGTGGCCGGGTCGGTGACCTCGGCCCTGCCCTGCCCCGACGGCAGGCACCAGGCCCCATCGATGAATAGTCGGCTGTAATCACGCATCGATCGCAGCCTCCAGCAACTCACGGGCACAGCGGGCGATCCGCTGGCAGGCCTCGCGCAGTGGCGCCGCACCGAGGACCAGCCCCAGGCGGATATGCCCGGCGGCACTTGGGCCGAAGGCCTCGCCGGCCAGCACCGACACCCCATGGCGTTCCAGCAGGCGATCGGCGAACGCCTGGGCGCTGAGCCCGGTTTCGCGGATATCGACCATCACGAACATCCCGCCATCGGGTTTCAGCGCGCGCACACCGGGGCAATCGGCCAGGCATTCACAGACCAGGTCGCGGCGCTGGCGATAGGCCCCGCGCATCGCGTCCAGCTCCGGCAAACCGCTGTCCAGGGCGACCACGGCGGCATCCTGGATAAATTCCGGCGAGCCGTAGAGCATGCACAGGGCGAGGTTTTCCAGGTGCGCCGCCAGCGCCGGCGGCGCGACCACCCAGCCCAGCCGCCACCCCGTCATGGCATGGGATTTCGACAGGCTGTTGAGGGTCGCCGTACGCTCGGCCATGCCCGCCAGGCTGGCCGGGCTGATGTGCTCGCCGTCGAACAGCAGCTCGCTGTAGACCTCATCGGAAATCAGCCACAGGTCATGCTTGATACACAACTCGGCCAGGGCCTGCCAGGTGCTGCGCGGCAAGCTGGCGCCCGACGGATTGTGCGGGCTGTTCAGCGCCATGGCCCGGGTACGCGGGGTAATGCGCGCGGCGACGTCCTCGGGCAACACCCGAAAGCCGTTCTCGGAACGCACCGGCACCGGCACCACCACGGCGCCGCATGCACCGAACACCGCTTCATAGGTGACATACATCGGCTCGGCGACCAGCACCTCGTCGCCCGGATCGAGCAGGCACTGGGCAACGCTGAACAGCGCGCATTGGGCACCGGCCAGCACCATCACCTGATCGGCGCCGACCTGCTGGCCGCTGCGCTGGCGGTGCCGCCGGGCAATGCTTTCGCGCAGGCTGCGCTTGCCTCGCACGTCGGTGTAATGGGTATTGCCGGACAGCAGGCTGCCGATGGCCGCCTGCACGATCGGCGCCGGGGTGTCGAAATCCGGGTCGCCGACCGACAGCAGCAGGATGTCTTCACCCTGCTCCTGCTTGGCCAGGGCCCGGTAGTGAATGCCCCAGGCGGCGGCACCGTCGCCGGCGATACGTTGAGTCAGATCGGAAAAACGCATGGTAAGAGTCCCCGCAAAAAGCGTTGAGGGTCAGCGCGCGCAGGCGTGCTTGAGTTCGATCAGGGTCACGCCGTTGCGGCGAAAGCCGCTGCGCAACTCGTTCTGCAATTGCTCCAGGCTCTGCGGCTGGGCCACGGTGCAACCGAAGGCACGGCCCAGCGCGGCGAAATCCGGATTGCGCGGCAACACGCCGATCGGTTCGATATCCAGGCCGAGCATGTCGTCGCGGATCTGCCCCAATGCATCGTTGTTCCACAGCAGGATCACCAGCGGGCTGTCCAGCTCCTCGACCGCGGTCGCCAGCTCCTGCGCGGTGTACAGCAGGCCACCATCGCCGACCAGCACCAGCCCGGGCCGCTGCGGCGCGCCGAACTTGGCGCCGATCCCCGCCGGCAGCCCATAACCCAGGGTGCCGTAGCCGGTCGGGTGCAACCAGCTGCGCGGCGCCCGACTGGCGAACAGGTAGTTGCCGGTGTAGGCCAGCTGGGTCATGTCGCTGCTGACAAAGGCCTGCTCCGGCAGCTCCGCGGCCACCCGTTCGAGAATCGCCTGGTGGATCAGCTGCAGGGGGCCATGGCCGGCGCGTACCGCCGCGCGCAGCCGCGCCACCGCCTCGATGGCCGCCGTCGCGTCCCGGGGCCTTGGCTCCAGGCGCTGCAACAAGGCCGCGACCGTCTGCCGGGCGTCGCCCTGCAACGCCAGCGCACAGGGGTAGAAGTCATTGAACTTGCGCGGGTCGATGTCCACCCGCAGCAGCTCGGCATTCAGCGGCAGGCGCTCGCGCCAATAGTCGGTGTCGGCCATCTCGGTGCCCACGGCCAGCACCACATCGGCTTCGCCGATCAATTGCCAGCCAGGCTCGACACACAGGGTCGAACCGGCGTTCAGCGGGGCATCAGGCGCCAGCAATCCCTTGCCGGCGACACTGCTGAAAAACGGCGCGGCCAGGCGCGTGCTGAGCTGTTGCAGTTCCTGCGCCGCATCGAGCGCGCCGCCGCCGGCGATGATCATCGGCCGCCGGGCGGCCTGCAGCCTGGCCGCCGCCTGGTCCAGGGCCTGCGCCGCCGGTACGCCGCGGCCCGGGCAGCGCCGCACTTCAGTGCTCCAGTCCCGGGCCACTGGCGCCGCCAGCACATCCAGCGGCACCGAGATATGCACCGGCCGCGGGCGCTCGCTGTCGAACACCGCGTAGGCGCGGGCAATCAGCTCGGGCAGGTCTTCGGCACTCAGGGCCACCGCGGAGAACGCAGTGATCGGCGCGGTCATCGCCCGCTGGTCCTGGGTTTCGTGCAGGCAGCCCCAACCCTTACCGAGGCTGGCGGTGTGGTTGACGCTGGAAATCACCAGCATCGGGATCGAGTCGGCGTAGGCCTGGCCGATGGCGGTCGCGACATTGGTCACGCCGGGACCGGTGATGACGAAACACACCCCCGGCTTGCCACTGACCCGGGCGTAGCCGTCGGCCATGAAGCCCGCGCCCTGCTCGTGACGGGTCAGGACATGGCGGATGCCGCTGCCGGGCAGGCCGCGATACAGCTCCAGCGTGTGCACGCCGGGAATGCCGAATACCGTATCGACACCGTAATTGGCGAGCAGGCGTACCAGGGCCTGGCCGCCGGTCAAGGTAGTGCTGTGCATGTTCATCTCCTCAGGCGTGGCCGAGGCGTATCAACGCATCGACCGCAAGGGTGCCCCGGGCACCGACCAACAATGGGTTCACATCGAGTTCGAGCAACTGCCCGGCGTTTTCGCAGGCGTAGTCCGCCACCGCGCGGATCGCCGCCACCAGCGCGTCGAGGTCCGCCGGCTCGCGCCCGCGAAAGCCCTGCAGCAGCACCGCGCTGCGCAGGCTGAGCACGGCCGCGCGAATGGCGCCATCGGTGGTCGGCAGCAACAGGCTGCGGCTGTCCTGGAGCAGTTCCACCAGCACGCCCCCCGCGCCGATGACCAGCGCCAGGGCAAAATCGTTTTCCCGCTTGATGCCGACGATCAGCTCGGCCAGCGGCGCACTGGCCATGGGTTCCAGCAGCACCTGGGTGAACGGCACCTGCGGGGCGCAGGCGGCGATCCGGCGGCCCATCTGCTCCAGCGCCACGCTCAACGCCGCCGGGGAACCCAGGTTCAGTGCCACGGCGCCGACCTCGGTCTTGTGCGGCAACTGCGTGCTGACCGCCTTGAGCACCAGCGGGTAACCCAGCCCCTGGGCCGCTTGCAGGGCACCGTCCGGGGTGCTCAAGACGCCGCTGGGGATCGGCAGGCCGAAGACCTGCAAGGCCTGTTTCGATTGCCACTCGTCGAGCAGCCGCCCGCCCCCTGACAAGGACTCTGGCAAGGCCTGCGGACACAGCGGCGCCAGCGCCGCCTCGCCGAGGTCCAGCAGGGCCTGGCGGGAAGCTTGATAGCGCACGATGCGGCGCCAGGCCGCCAGCCCGTCCTCCACCCCCTGCAAGGCCGCCACGCCGCGGGCGTGCAAACGCTCGCGGGCGCTGGCCGGCAACAGCTCGGGAAAGGCCGAGGTGACGAAACCGGTCTTGCCGTGGCGCTCCAGCGCCGCGCAGTAAAGCTCCAGCAGCAGGTCGCACTCCTTGCGCTCGCCGGTGAATGGCGCCGGGTAATCGAGCACCAGCATGGCCGCGTCGGCCGTGCTGCGCAGGGTACTGTCGAGCATGCGGGTCAGGGCCTCGCCATCGCCCCAGATCGCGGTGGTGAAATCCAGCGGGTTGACCAGGTTGGCGTAGGCCGGCAACACCTGGGCCAGTTCGGCGCGCTGGCTGGGGTCGAACTTGACCAGACTCAGCTCGTTGCGTTCGGCATAGTCGGCGATCAACCCGGCATCGCCACCGGAACAGGCCAGCGCGACCAGGCTGTCGCCCGCCGGCAGCGCGCCGCAGGCGGCGGCCTTGAGCGTCTCGACGAAACTCACCGGGCCACTGACGCGGATCACCCCGAGGCGGGCGAACAGGCTGTCGTACAGCGCATCGGAACCGGACAGCGAACTGGTGTGACTCAAGGCCAGTTCGGCTCCGATCTGCGACACCCCGGTTTTCAGCGCGACGATCGGAATGCCCTTCTCCAGCGCCTTGTATGCCGCCCTGGCAAAGCCGGGCACATTTTTCAAACCTTCCAGGTGCAGGCCGATGGCAGTCACCCGCGGCTCGTCGAGCAGCACGTCCATCAGTTCGGCGATGCCCAGCTGCGCCTGGTTACCCACCGAGGCCATGTACGCCACCGGCAACGAGCGGTCGCTCATCGACAGGTTGTAGGCAAAGTTGCCGCTCTGGGTCAGCACCGCCACGCCCTTCTCCACCGGCTGGCCGCCGTGGGCCACCGGCCACAGCGCCGCATTGTGCAGATAGTCGAGCAAGCCATAACAGTTGGGGCCCAGCAGGGCCATGTTGCCGGCGGCTTCGAGCAGCTGCCGTTGCAGGGCCTGGCCCGCGGCGCCGGTCTCGGCAAAGCCCGAGGCATAGCAGATCGCCCCGCCCGCGCCCTTGGCCGCCAGCTCGGCGACGCAGGTCAGGGTCAGCTCCCGGTTGGTGGCGACGAACACCGCATCCGGACCACAGGGCAGCTCGGCCACGCTGGGTACGCAGGGCACGCCTTCGAGGCTGGCATGCTGCGGGTTGACCAGCCACATCGGGCCCTGGAAACCGCCTTCGGCGCAGCGCCGCAGCGCCCGGGCCATGCTGCGCCCCCCGACAAAGGCCAGATGGCGCGGTGCGAGCAGTCGTTTGAGGTTGTCGCGAAGAATCTGGGACATGGGCACTCTCCAGGCGGCTCAGCGCAACAGCGGACGCAGCAGTTCGCGGGAAATGATGTGGCGCTGGATCTCCGAGGTGCCCTCCCAGATCCGCTCGATCCGCGCGTTGCGCCAGATGCGCTCCACCGACCCTTCGTCCATCAGGCCCATGCCGCCGAAAATCTGCACCGCCTCGTCGGCCACGCGCCCGAGCACCTCACTGGCGAACAGCTTGGCCATGCCGGCTTCGCCGTCGGTCATGCTGCCCTGGTCCATCTTCCAGGCGGTGTGCAGGGTCAACAGCTCGGCCGCGCGGATCTGCGTGGCCATGTCGGCCAGCTTGAACGAGACCCCCTGGTAGCTGCCGATCGGCTGGCCGAACTGTTGGCGATCCGCCGCCCATTGCAGCGATGCATCCAGCGCGCGCTGGGCCTGGCCGACACAGTTGGCCGCGACCATCACGCGGCCGGCGGTGAGCCAGGCGTTGGCCACCTCCCAGCCCTTGCCGACTTCGCCCAGCACCTTGGACGCCGGCACGCGACAGTCGTCGAAGAACATCTCGAAGGTGTGGTAACCGCGGTTGCTCACGCATTTGGGCCCGCGGCGAATGGTCAGGCCCGGCGTGCCGCGGTCCACCAGGAACGAGGTCACGGCGTTGCGCTTGCGACCGTTGTGCTCGTAGGTGTCGGTCACGGCAAAGACAATCGCGAAATCGGCGTGCCCGGCGTGGCTGATGAAATGCTTGCTGCCATTGAGGATGAAGTCATCGCCGTCGCGAACCGCACGGGTCTTGATCGCGTTGGCGTCGGAACCGGCGCCCGGTTCGGTGAGGGCAAAGCAATCGATCTTCTCGCCCTGGATGCAGGGCAGCAGGTAGTCGTCGATCTGCTGGCCGGTGCAGGCCATGAGAATCTTCGACGGCCGTGCGACAAACACATGCAGGGCCCAGGAACACTTGGACAGCTCGCGCTCGATCAGCGCCTGGGACAGATAGTCCAGGCCACCGCCGCCGACTTCCTCGGGCATGTTGAAGGCATAGAAACCGGCGGCGATGGCCTTGCCGCGAATCTGCGCGGCCAGTTCCGCAGGAACTTCGTCGGCGCGGTCCACCGCCTCCTCATGGGGCAGCAGTTCCTTGGCGACGAAGCTGCGAACCGCATCCACCAACATTTCTTGTTCTTGGCTCAGTTGGAAATTCATGGCGCTACCTGTTGTGCGTTTTTATTGAGGGACCTTTAGGAGCGAGCTTGCTCGCGATGGCGTCATGCCTGACACAGCGCGGCGCCCACATCGCGAGCAATCGAGCGTCGACCGGCTGCTCCTACAGGGTCGGGCCTAGCGCCCGATAAAGTTCGGCGCGCGTTTTTCCGTAGCCGCGCGCAAGGCCTCGGCGCCATCCGCGCTGCGCCCGCACAGCAGGCCGGCGGCCAGCTCGGCCCGCAGTTGCTCGGGCAGGCTGCGCCCGGCGCTTTCGCGCAACAGCTGCTTGGTCTGGGCAAAGGCAAAGGTCGGCCCGCTGGCCAGGCGTGCGGCCAGCGCCCCGGCCACACTCGACAGCTGTTCGTCGGCGCACACCTCGCCGACCAGCCCGGCCGCCAGGGCACGCTCGGCTCCCCAGGGCTCATCGAGAAACAACAGGCGCTTGGCCTGTTCGCTGCCGATCAGCCGCGGCAGGTGCCAACTGGCGCCGGCGTCCGGCGAGTACGCCATGCTGGTGTAGCCCGCCTTGAACCGCGCCGATCGGGCAGCGATGCGCAGGTCGCAACACAGGCTCAGGTCCATTCCGGCGCCGACCGCGGTGCCGTTGATCGCGGCGATGGTCGGTTTATCCAGGCTGTACAGGCGGCCCATCAGCGCGTGGGCGGTTTCGGTCCAGCCATAACTTTCCAGCGCCCCACGGGCCTCGGCTTCGGCCCACTCGGTAAGGTCGGCGCCCGCGCAAAAGCTGCGGCCGCTACCGGTCAGCACCAGCACGCGGACCGCGGGATCGGCGTTGCAGTCATCCAGCAGGCCGTGGAGTTTGTGCAGCGTGGGAATGTCCAGCGCATTACGTTGGTCGGGGCGGTTGAGGGTGATCCAGGCAACGCCTGCTTCGACCTGACAGAGCAGCGACGACGGAGTAGTCATGTGAGTCCTCGAATTATTGTGTTTGGCGTGAGGTGGGGACGACTTGCCGACGATACTAAACGAGTGTTCAGCAAGGCGACAATCCGCGGCCCGGGGCCTTGTAACAGCGGTAAACAGGCGCTACCTGCTTGTTTTCATTGAGTTATTTTTCTGTTCCGCGCTGCGCGGCCGGCGTGGTGTTACAACTTTGAACAACTGGCTACAGGGGAGCGGCCTTTGTAGCCGCTGCCGAGCCAAAGCGAGGCTGCGATCGACTGCGTAGCGGTCGCCAGCCCAGACACCGCCGAGAGTCAGTCACACCGCGTCGTCCGGTTTACGGGGCTGTGCCCCGATCGCAGCCTGCGGCTACAGGATTCGGTTGGCACAAACGAAAACGCGACAGTCGCCTGTCGCGTTTTTTGTTACAGCGGCCGGACCTACACCGACACGGTTGGGGCCAGCACTGGCTGGCGCTTGCGCTGCACCAGGTAGTAGGCGCCGTAGCACAGTGCGATAAAGCCGAAGCCCCAGTACAGCGAAGGCCGCTGGGTCGCGTCCATGGCCAGGAACACGAACAGCGAGCAGCACAGGCCGATGCACAGTAGCGGCAGGAGCGGGAACCACGGCGCCCGGTATTTCAGGTCACTGAGCTGGCCGCCGTCGCGCAGGTAGGCGCGGCGGAACTTGTACTGGGCCAGGGCGATGACGATCCAGGTCACGGTGCCGGACATGCCGCTCACGGCCATCAGCACCATGAACAGCGTGTCGGCAGCAATAAAGCTGGTCATCAGCGAGATCAGGGCAAAACCCAGGGTGATGCTCAGCGCCCGCAGCGGCACGCCGCGCTTGCTCAGCGGCGACAGGCTTTTGGGGGCCATGCCGGTTTTCGACATGGCCCACAGGATCCGGGTCGAGGCGTAGAGGCCCGAGTTGCCGACCGAGAGGATCGCGGTGAGGATCACGAAGTTCATCAGGTCGGCGGCATAAGGAATACCGACCATGTCGAACACCTGGACGAACGGGCTTTCCATCAGCCCCGCCTGCTGCCAGGGCACGATGGCCGACAGCACCACGATCGCCAGCACGTAGAAGATCAGCACGCGGAACACCACGTTGCGCACCGCCCGCGGGATACTCTTCTCCGGCTGGTCGGTCTCCCCCGCCGCCACGCCCATGATCTCGCAGCCCTGGAAGGCGTAGACCACGGTCATCATCACCGCGAACACCGCCGAGAGGCCGTTGGGAAACAGGGTGTCGCCGATCAGGTTGCTCATCATCGGCGCCGGTGCGCCGCTGGCCAGCGGGATCGCGCCGAAGATCACCAGCACACCGACCACGATAAAGCCCAGGATCGCCGCCACCTTGATCCCGGAGAACCAGTATTCCGCCTCACCGAAAGCGCGGGTGGCCAGGGCGTTGATGCCGAACAGCACCGCCACGAACAGCCCCGACCAGTACCAGATCGGCACGCCGGGGAACCAGCGCTCCATCAGCATCCCGGCGGCGGTGAATTCCAGGCCCACGGTGGTGGCCCAGCTCATCCAGTACACCCAGCCGATCATGAAGCCGGTGGCCGGACCGATGAACTTCGTGGCGTGGGTCTGGAACGAGCCGGATACCGGCATCTGCACCGACAGCTCGCCCAGGCAGACCATCACCAGGTACATCAGGAAACCGGCCACCAGGTACGCCAGGATGGCCCCGACCGGGCCGCCCTGGTTGATGATCACGCCGGAGCCCATGAACAGCCCGGTGCCGATCACCCCGCCCAGCGACAACATGAAAATGTGCCGGCTCTTCAAGGCCCGGGTCAGGTGGATGCCTTTGCGTTCGATAGATTCGCTCATGTCGGCACCTCAGCAGTCAGTGAGGGGCGCGGCGGCTGACAGGACGTCATGGCGCGGGGAAGGATCAGCTTTACGGCAGTTCATTATTATTATCTCCAATAAGCTTCGAGGACCGCGCCCGGCGCGGTTCAAGCGATTATTGGAAAGCCATGTAAGTTCGCGTTGAACCTGAAGATCAAAGATGTAAAAAGTCGTAAGGATTTTGTACGTCAGCTCTCCAGCAGCGCATCCAGGGTCTGCAGGGAGCGTTGCAATTGCGCGTTCACCTGCGGGGCCAGGCGCTGCACCGCCTGCTGATCGTTGCCCAGCGCCGCCGCCTCCAGCGCCCGCATGACCCTGGCCAGGGCGCTCAGGCCCATAGAGTCGCTGCTCCCGGCCAGACGGTGGGCCAGATGGGCGATCTCGGTGCAGTCGTCGGCCGCGATGGCGTCCGTGAGCGTCACCCGGTGCTGGGCCAACGAATCGCGCAGTACCATCAGCAGGCCCTTGAGTTTCTCGGTGCCCAGCAAGGCACGATGGGTTTCCAGCAACGCCCCGTCCAGTTCTTCATCGGCCTGTGCCGCGGCAGCCAGCGGCGCCTGGCCCGCCAGTGCCTGGCGCAGGCTGTGCAGTTTCAGCGGCTTGGCCAGAATGCCTTGCATGCCGGCCTCCAGGTAGCTGCGCACCAGGGCCGGCTGGACGCTGGCAGTCAGGGCGAAGATCCGACAGTCGCGATTGGCCCCCGGCGTGCCACGAATGCGTTTGCACAGTTCGACGCCGCTGATGCCTGGCAGGTGCACGTCCAGCAGCATCAGGTCGAAACGCCGCTGCCGGCAGAGCGCCAGGGCCTGGCTGGCCTCTTCGGCGAGCCAGACCCGGTGCCCATCGCTCTCCAGCAGGCCGCTGACCACCTCGCGGTTCAGCGCCACATCCTCGACCACCAGAATCTCCAGCGCCTGGACCGGCGTGCTGGCCGTCGCGACTTCGCTGCCGCCAACGGCGGCCTGCAACTCCAGTTCGAACCAGAAGCGACTGCCCCGCCCCACTTCGCTGTCGACGCCAATGCGGCCGCCGAGCAACTCCACCAGATGCTTGCTGATCGCCAGGCCCAGGCCGGTGCCGCCATAACGCTGCGCGACCTCTTCGCTGGCCTGGGTGAAACGCTCGAAAATCTTCTCCTGCATCGCCGGGGCAATGCCGATGCCATTGTCGCTGACGCTCAGGCGCAGACGCTGGCCGCCCTGCTGCGCCGCCTGCGGCACCACCTCGACCGCCACGACGATCTGCCCGGCCGTGGTGAACTTGATCGCGTTGGCCAGCAGGTTGCTCAACACCTGGCGCAAGAACTGCTCGGCGCCGTGCAGGCGCTCGGCCAGTTGCCCATCGATCCGGCTGTGCAGGCGGGTACCGTTGCCCTGTGCCCGCGGCTCCAGCAGCGTCAGCACTTCGTCGATCAGTTGCCGCACCGAGAAGTCCACCGGTTCCGGATGGCTTTCGCCCTCCTCCAGCCGGGCGAAATACAGCACCTCGTTGAGGATCGTCAGCAGGCCTTCCCCGGCTTTGTACAGGGCTTCCAGGCGTTTGCCGTCGCGCTCGTCGAGGGGCGCGCCGCGCAGCAGTTCGGCCATGCCGAGGATGCCGTTGAGCGGCGTGCGCAACTCGTGGCTCATGGTGGCGAGAAACCGCGACTTGGCGAGGTTGGCCGCTTCGGCCTCGTCCTTGGCGCGCATCAGGCTGGCGGTGCGCCGCTCGACCATTTTCTGCAGCTCGTCGCGCTTGTCCTGCAAGGCCAGGCGATCGACTTCACGGCGGTCGATATCGCTGAGGATCGCCCGGCGCATGTCATCCAGGGCGTGGGCCACGGTATCGATTTCGTCTTCGCCGCCGCGGCGGCTCTTGTCCAGGCGCAGCGGCTCATGCCAATCGCCGTCGGCGACGCGCCGGGCGAATCCGGCCATCACTTGCAGGTGACGGGTCACCAGTCGGTAGAACAGCCCCGACAACGCCACCGCCAGGCCGCAGAGAAACACGCTCATCCACAGCAGGCTGGTCAGCCCGGTGGCGTACAGGCGCCGATGCACGGCGCCCAGGTCGGTGCTGACTTCCAGCTGGCCCAGATGCCGCGAGCCACCGCTCGGGGGCTGGTAATCCAGCTCGAAACGCTCGACGCGCAGCGGCCCGCGCGGCTCGGGGTTGCCCTGCACGAGGTCGAAGTCCGGACTGCGCAGGTGCACCCGGGCCACGTCGGAGAAGTCCACCAGGCCGCGCAGCTGCACATTCAGTTGCTCCTGGTTCAAGTCCCACAGGCTGCGCTCCAGGCTGGCCAGGTAACCGGCGCGGATCAGCGCCATGCGCGAATCGATGTCGCGCATTTCCCGGCGGTACTCGAAATACAGCTGCACGGTGCTGGCGAGCACGGTGAAACACAGGCTGAACAGCAGGATGAATAGCAGCAGGCGTCGCAGCAGGCCGCCGGGCCGGGCGCTGATCATCGGGCATCCGCCGGCAGCTTGAGCATGTCGCGGTAAGTGGCCTCGCTTTCATTCAGCCAGCGTTCGATCTCGCCGGCATCGACCATGCGCTGCAGTTGCGCATCGATTTCCGCCATGCGCCGGGCCAACGGGGAGCGCCGCGACACCGCGATCCGCAGGTAGTCGACGCTCAGGGCCGCGGGCAAGGCGACGATGTCTTCGGCCCCCGGCAGGCGCTCGACGAACAACTGCCCGGTGCGCCGTTCCTGGGTGATGAAGTCGATACGACCGCGAATCAGCTTGCCAAAATTCTGCTGGCTGTCGGACACCCATTCGATATTGCGGTGCCGGGCGACAAAGCGGTCGAACTCCAGGCCGTAGCTTTCGCCGAACAGCAAGCCGCCGCGGTAACCGGCCAGGTCTTCGAGGCGTTCGAAGCGCACCGGATGGCGGCGATTGACGAACACCGCGACCTCTTCGCGCAGCACCGGCACGCTGGAAAAACGCATGCTCTGCTCGCGTTGCACGGTGCTGTAGGCCAGGATCACGTCGACCTGCCCTGCGGCGGCGTCCAGCAGGCAGCGCTGCCAGTTGCCGAGCACCACGATCTCGACCTCGTAGCCCAGTTGCCCGAACAGCTGCTTGACCACGTTGGGCGCCAGGCCGCGCACCTGCCGGCCATCGCTCCAGGACACCGGCGGATACACCGGGTAGTCGCAGTAGCGGATGCGCTCGGCGGCCAGGGTGCCGAGCGGCGCCAGCAGCATCAGCAGCGCCAGCCATCGCCCGAGGGCATTCATGCCGCCACACTGGCCGTGAACAGATACCCGGCGCCGTGGATGGTGATGATCAGTTGCGGCTCGGCCGGATCGTCATGCAGCTTGCGGCGCAGGCGGCCGACCAGCACATCGATGGAACGGTCGTTGGGCACCCACTCGCGGTTGCGGATCTGGTCCATCAGCTGGTCGCGGCTCAGGGTATGCCCGCTGTTGCGCAGGAACACACTGAGCAGCTGATATTCGCCCTGGGTCAGCAGGGTTTCGCCGCCGGCCTGGTCGATCAGGCGCCGGCGATCGGTGTCCAGGGCCCAGGCGGCGAACTGTTTGACCGGGCGCGCGATCGCCGTCTCGGGCTTGCAAGCCTGGGCATGGCGCACCCGACGCACCAGGTTTTTCGCCCGGGACACCAGCTCGCGCGGGTTGAGGGGTTTGATCACGTAGTCATCGGCACCGCATTCCAGGCCCACGATGCGGTCGATCTCGTCGTTGCGCCCGGTGATCAGGATGATCCCCACCTCCGAACGCACCCGCAGCTCCCGGGTCAGGGTCAGGCCGTCCTTGCCCGGCAGGCGGATATCCAGCATCACCAGATCGACCACGTGGGAAGCCAGGAAGGTTTCGGCCAGCTCCGCCGTCTCGGCGCAGTGCACCTCGTAACCTTCCTGGGAGAGATAGGCATGCAGCAGTTCGCGAATCAGCGGATCGTCGTCGACGATCAGTACCCGAGGAGTCATCGCTTGTTGTCCTGGACCTGCCCGAAGGCGCGTTTCTTATTAGAGTTTTACCGCATCAGCGCCCAGAGGTTAGCCACTGCTGAACGATCGATCAACAGCCCTCCGTCTATCGCCGGAATCGCTGCCGGGCACCGGCCTGCAAACCGTCGACCCAGGCCTCGCAGATCTGCATGCCCTGGTTCGGGGTGAACGTCCCGGGATTGAGCCCCGACTCCAGCCAGAGCCCATCGAGCAAGGCACTGAGGCTGATCGCGGCGAGGTCGGCATCGAAGTCTTCCCAGCCCTCCTCCGCGGCCAGATCGCCGAGCACCCCACTCAGCTCGTTGCGGTATTCGCCATAGGAGTGTTCGTGGGCCTGGTTGATCGCCTCGGCGGTCTTCACCGCGCCCCAGAACGCCAGCCAGGCGTCGAGCAACTGCGGGTCGAGCAATTCGGCCGAGAACGAGGCGCGAAAAAACGCCGACAAGCGCTCCCGGGCACTCGGCGCAGCCTGGGCCATGGCCTCGCGCAACAGGTTCATGACCCGTCCGGTCACCGCCAGATAGGCCTCGGCCACCAGTTCGTCCTTGCCCGAATAATGATGGCTGATCAGCCCTACCGACACCCCGGCCTCGGCACAGATCCGCCGTATCGAAGCGCCCTGGAAACCATGGCGCTTGAGGCAGACCAGGGTGGCTTCGATCAGATTGGCCTTGCGCAGTTCCGGCTCCATCCGGGAAAAACGGGCTTCCTGAGTCATCGGCGGCAATCTCCTTTGGGCAATCGATGGGGGCGGCGCTGAACGACTGTACAGCAAGAACCTTCGCCGCCTCCAGCGCTGGCCACGATGGGCCCCGGGTGTTTACTTGCTGGCCCAGGCGTTGAAACGCTCTTCGAGTTCCTCGCCATGATCGACCCAGAACCCCACGTCCATCGCCAGCGCGCCCTTGAGGTTCTGCGGCGCGGTGGGCACCCATCGCGACAGGTCGGGAGCGAGCCGGGCGGCGGCCTCGGTGTTGGTCGGCCCGTAGGGAATCTGCTCGACATACTTGAGCTGGGCCTCGGGCCGGTTGGCAAAGGCGATGAACCGCTTGGCCTGGTCGACATGCCTGGAGCCCTTGATGATCGCCCAGTAATCCATGCCGTACAGGCTGCCGGGCCAGACCAGCCCCAGGTGGCTGCCGGCCTGGGCCGCCTGCGCGACGCGGCCGCTGTAGGTCGAGGTCATCACCACATCGCCGGCCGCCAGCCACTGGGCCGGTTGCGCCCCGGCCTCCCACCACTGGATATGGGGCTTGAGCTGGTCGAGCTTGGCGAAGGCGCGATCGACACCCTGCGGTGTATTCAGTTGCGCATACACGTCTTCGACTTTCACCCCGTCCGCCAGCAGCGCGAACTCCAGGTTGTACACCGCGCGCTTGCGCAGGCCGCGCTTGCCGGGAAACTTCGCCACGTCCCAGAAGTCCGCCCACGACGCCGGCCCCTTGGCCAGTTTGTCCGTGTCATAGGCGATGGCCACGCTCCATACCAGGGCCGCCGAACCGCAGGCTTGCGCCGCGTCGGCAATCAGCTGGTCGGCGCGCCCCAGGATCTTCCAGTCCAATGGCTCGTACATACCCTCCTCACAACCGCGCATCAGGTCCGGACCTTCGATCTGCACCAGGTCCCAATCGACATTGCCAGTGTCGACCATGACCTTGATCCGGGCCATCTCGCCGTTGTACTCGCTCTGGATCAACCGGCTCTGGTCAATGGCGCTGAACGGCTGGAAGAACGCCACGTCCTGGGCCTTTTGCCCGGCGCCGCCGTAACCGACCACCACCATTTCCGGCGCCGCCTGGGCGCAGTCCAGGCCTGCAACCAGGGACAGCAACAAAGGGGAGAAAACGTGCTTGAGCGTATTGGATTTCATCGCGGGTTCCTCGTGCAGGTACCACGTGAGCAAGGTGCCGACGCAGCCCATTTTTATTGTTGTGAGGTTCGCCCCAGGGGTGGGCGCAGGTCGAAGCTACTGCAACGCCAAGTAAAAAAACAAGTTGATTTTTTACTAAGGGTAAATTTCTATAGGGCAAAACAATAACGCCGAACCTCTTGGCCGCGGCCCGCTGGAGCACCTGCATGTCGATCTCAAGCCCTGCTTTCGCCCATCTTTTCGAGCCATTGCAGCTACGTGGCAAGCGTCTGAAGAACCGCATCATGTCCAGTGGTCACGACACCTCGATGCCCACCGACAACCTTGTCAATGAACAGCTGATCGCCTATCACCGGGCACGGGCCGAAGGCGGCGTCGGGCTGATCGTGCTGCAGGTGGCCGGGGTCCACGACAGTGCGCGCTACACCTCCCATGTGCTGATGGCCACCGACGACGCCTGCATCGACGGCTATCGGCAGCTCGCACAGACCTGTCACGCCCACGGCACCCTGGTGCTGTCACAGATCTTTCACCCCGGGCGGGAAATCATGGAGTCCAGCGACGGCCTGCTGGCGGTCGCCTATGCCCCTTCGGCGGTGCCCAACGAACGCTTCAGAGTCATGCCCCGAGCCCTGGACCAGGGCATGATCGACGAGATAGTCGGCGGTTACGCCGCGGCTGCGCGCCGCCTGCACCAGGCCGGGCTGGATGGCGTGGAAATCGTCGCCAGCCATGGTTATCTGCCGGCGCAATTCCTCAACCCGCGGGTCAACCGGCGCAGCGACGGGTACAACGGTGACCTGCAGCAGCGCCTGCGCTTTCTGCGCGAGGTCATCGCGGCGGTGCGGGCCAGTACCGACGAACAGTTCATCATCGGCCTGCGCATCAGCGCCGACGAGCGCGACCCCGAGGGCCTGACCGAGGACGAATCCCTGGCGGCCGTACAGGCCATGCAAACGCAACTGGACTACGTGCATATCGTCGCGGGCACCTCGGCGTCCCTCGGCGGCGCCGTGCACATCGTGCCGCCGATGGCCATCGAGGCGGCTTACCTGGCCCGGGAAGCCGGGACCTTCAAGGCCAGCCTGAAGATTCCGTTGTTCGTCACCGGACGCATCAACCAGCCCCAGGAAGCCGAACTGATCCTCGCCCGTGGCCAGGCGGATGTCTGCGGCATGACCCGCGCACTGATCTGCGATCCGCAGATGCCGAACAAGAGCGAGGCCGGGCGCGCCGAAGACGTGCGCGCCTGCATTGCCTGCAACCAGGCGTGCATCGGGCACTTTCACAAGGGGCTGCCGATCTCCTGTATCCAGCACCCGGAAACCGGGCGCGAACTGCTGTTCGGCGCCCTGCAGCCCACCGTCAGGCCGCGCCGGGTGATGATCGCCGGCGGCGGCCCGGCCGGGATGAAAGCCGCGGCGGTGGCCGCGCAGCGTGGGCATGAGGTGACCCTGTATGAGGCCAGCGCACAATTGGGCGGCCAAGTGCTGCTGGCGCAACTGCTGCCGCGCCGCAGCGAGTTCGGCGGCGCCAGCACCAACCTGCAGCGGGAGATGGAACTGGCTGGCGTGCGCGTGGTGCGCAACACCCGCGTCGACCGCGCCCTGGTGGAGCGCGAACGGCCGGACGTGGTGATCATCGCCACCGGGGCCGAGCCTTATTGGCCGGCCTTCGAGCGCGGCGGTGAATTACAGGTGGTGGATGCCTGGCAGGTGCTGCGCGATGAGGTGCCGCTCGGGCGCTCGGTGGTGGTGGTCGACTGGCGCTGCGACTGGATCGGCCCCGGCATCGCCGAACGCCTGACGCGCGCCGGGCATCAGGTGCAGCTGGCGGTCAACGGCACCCACTGCGGGGAAAACCTGCCGCTCTACGTGCGCGATCAACTGGCGGGGGAACTGCATCGGCTGGGCATCGCCATCACGCCCTATGCCCGGCTCTACGGTTGCGACGACAACACCGTCTACCTGCAACACACCGCCAGCGGCGAACCGATATTGCTGGAGAACGTCGATACCCTGGTGCTCTGCCAGGGCCATCAGCCGCTGGACAGCCTGGCCAGCGAGCTGCAAGGGCTGGTGGAATTCCAGCGCATCGGCGACTGCCTGGCGCCGCGCACCGCCGAGGAAGCGATTTATGAAGGATTGAAAGTCGCCTGGCAGCTTTGAGCCTGTTTATACTCCGAGGCCTTCAGGCGGGCGCGGCGACGCGCCCACCCTTCCCGGTTCGGAACACGCCATGAGCAACAGCAGCACGACGCCGCCTGCCAGCAGCGCGCCCACGCCAGCGAGCGGCGCGGCAGCGCCACACTTTCTCGGCACGCGGATTCGCGGCCTGCGCAAGCGCCGCGGCATGACCCTGGCCACCCTGGCCCGGATGAGCGAACTGACGGCCGGCTATATCAGCCAGCTGGAACGCAACCTGGCCTACCCGTCCATTCCCGCGCTGTTCAATATCGCCCGCAGCCTGGGCGTGACCATCCAGTGGTTCTTCGCCAGCGAAGCCAGCACCGCGCCTGAAGACAGCGGCTACGTCGTACGCAAGAACAGCCGCCTGAGCGTGCATTACGAAGACGGCATCGTCGACCAGTTGCTGAGCCCGCAGCCCAACCGCCAGCTGGAAATCCTCCACTCGCGCTTTCCGCCCGGCACCTACAGCCAGCAAAGCTACAGCCATGAGGGGGAAGAAGCCGGTTATCTGCTGTCCGGGAGCTTCGAGCTGTGGGTCGGCGAGCGCTACTTCCAGCTCAACGAAGGCGACAGCTTCAGCTTCTCCAGCCAGGAACCCCACCGTTATGGCAATCCCGGCGAGGTCGACGCGCTGGTGATCTGGGTGATTACCCCGCCGACCTTCTAGGCCCCAGCCTTTACCCTTTGGCGCCAAACCCGGCATGGAAACGGACTTCGCCCCAAGGGCTGCTTCCGTCAAAGGGCAATGCCTGAAAATATTCGGCCGGCACACCTAGCAGCAACAACCCGTCCCAGGCCCTGAAGCCGAAGCGGCCGTAATAGCCGGGGCCGCCCGGCACCACTTACCCCTCGGTGCCCAAACCCGGCCTGTCGGCATTCGGTCATTTTTATCGGTTGTAATGCCCATTGACGTCCGCCCCTCGCAAAGGAAGAGCCCGATGAGACTTGCGTCCTACAACGTTGAAAACCTGTTCAACCGCGCCAAGGCCATGAACCTGGAAGGCTGGGCCGAGGGCAAGCCGGTGCTGGAGCGTTTCGCCAGGCTCAACCAGCTGCTGGGCGAGCCCATCTACACCGACCAGGACAAGGCGCAGATGGTCAAGCTGCTGACCGAGCTGGGCCTGAGCAAGTCGGACCAGGGCCCGTTTGTGATCCTGCGGCAAAACCGCGGCAGCCTGGTCAAGCGGCCCAAGGCCGGCGGCCTGGAGATTGTCGCCAACGGCCGCACCGAGTGGGTCGGTTCGCTGGAGCTGATCGAGGCCCCGGTGGACCTGGAAGCCATGCGCAATACCGCGCGGGTGATGATCGACCTGCAAGCCGATGTGCTGGCGGTGGTCGAGGCGGAAAGCCGCCCGGCCCTGCGCGACTTCAACACGGAAATCATCGGCGCCCTGGGCGGCCCGCTGTACCGGCATGTGATGCTGATCGACGGCAACGATACGCGGGGCATCGATGTCGGCCTGATGACCGCCGCAGGCTACCCCATCGGCCAGCTGCGCAGCCATGTCGACGACAGCGCGGCCAACGGCGAGCTGATCTTTTCCCGCGATTGCGCGCAGTTTCATATCCCGCTGCCTTCTGGAAAACAGAAGGACAAGCAGCTGATCGTGCTGGTCAACCACCTCAAGAGCAAAGGTTTCGGCGGCCTTGCGGCCTCGGCGAAAAAACGCCTGGCCCAGGCCGAGCGGATCAAGCTCATCTACCAGGCGCTGGTGGCCCAGGGCGAGGCCTATATCGCGGTGGTCGGCGACTTCAACGACACCCCGGACAGCGCGCCACTGGAGCCCTTGCTCAAGGGCACCGACCTGAAGGATGCCTTCGTCCATCCGGCCTTCGACGACGGCGGTTACCCCGGCACCTTCGACACCTGCAAGGCGGCGAACAAGATCGACTACCTGCTGCTCTCCCCCGCGCTGTTCGCCACCGTCACCGCCGGCGGCGTATGGCGCAAGGGCATGTGGCCGGGCAGCCAGCCCAAGCGCTGGGAGGTCTACCCGCAGCTGGACAAGAAGGAAAACGCCGGCTCGGATCACGCGGCGGTGTGGGTCGACCTGGATCTGTGAGCCGAACAGGCCCCGCTCTTGAGCGGGGCCTGAGGCGCGGCCTGGTCAGCCCTTGACGGTGGCGCTGGCGGCCTCGTGGATAAAGGCCGCGACCTGCGCCGCCCGCGAGGCCAGCGAGGCATGGGAACTGGCCAGGGTGAGGGTCTTTTGTGGGTTGAGCCGGGCCGCCATCATTTGCTGGTTGCGCGGATGGATCATGCGGTCGTCGCTGGAGATCTGGTACCAGGACGGTTTTTTCTTCCAGGCCGGCGCACTGATGGTATCGCCGAAGGTGCTGGCCAGCGGCGCCTTCTGGGTCACCGCCATGACCAGCGCTTCGTCGGCGCCCAGGTCCTGGCAGAAGCTCTCATGGAAGGCCGCTGGCTTGAGCCACAGATAGCCATCGCTGTCGGGCTCGAGGTTGGCCGCCGCCGCGGGCAGGTGCTGCTGGGTGATCGAGCCCGGGCTTTCCCCGGCATCCGGGGCGAAGGCGGCGATATACACCAGCCCGACCACGTTGGGCTGGTCGCCCACTTCGGTAATCACCGCGCCGCCGTAGGAATGCCCCACCAGCAACACCGGGCCATCGACCTGGGCAATCATCTTGCGGGTGCGCTCGACGTCATCGGCCAGCGACGTCAAGGGCATTTCCACCGCGCGGATCGCGCTGTAACCCTTGCGCGCGAGCTCGATGATCACCTTGCTCCAATGGGCCGCATCGCCCCAAAAACCGTGCACCAACACAATCGTAGGCTGACCACTCATGAGCTTGAATCCTCTGTCTGGATAAAGGCCGCTCGCCGATGGCGGCGGTACTGCCGGGCCCTGGGCATTGCGAGGCAGGTCGCTCGTCAAGTGACAGGCAGGAGACGCCCTCCCCCGTGCTGGTTTATGCTCGGGCACGCTCATTATCGAAGGGGGCGGTGCCGACCGACCATGACCGAAAAGCCGAAGACTGTGCAGAGACACCTGCCCCCAGCCGCCTCGCCAGCCGACCTCCGGCACCCGGCCGCCGATGTGTTTTTCGAAGTGTTCAGCCTGGCGCGGATGCATGGCGAGCTGCTGGGCGAGACGCTGCTGCAACCCGGCCAGCTGCTGCAGCGAGCGGCGGGCGGCGCCTGCTTCCATGTGATCCAGGACGCCGGCTGCCAGCTCAGGCTCGACGGCAATAACCAAGCCACCAGCCTGATGCCCGGGGACATCCTGTTCGTGCCCCACGGCCAGGCTCATCAACTGCACAGCGCTGCGGATGCCAGCCCGGACCTGCCAGCGCGCATCACCAGCGGAGTCTTCCGGTTCGAGGGCGGGTGCGGCCAGGCCTTGAGCCAGGGTTTGCCCGGGGTGCTGCAAGTCAGCTGCCAGGGCGAGGACCCGAGCGACCTGATCGGCTCCCGTGAATGGCTGTCGCTGACGGTGGCGGCGATGCAGAAGGAAGTGCGCAACCCGTCGATCGGCAGCAGCATCATGCTGTCGCGGATCATCGACCTGATGTTTATCTGGGCCGTGCGCCATTGGCTGGCCCACGCCCCGCAAGGCATCAGCGGCTGGATCGCCGCCCTGCGCGACCCGCTGGTCGGCCAGGCGCTGGCGCTGCTGCACGCCGAACCGGGCGCGGCGTGGAGCGTCGAGCGCCTGGCCGGCCTGGTCAACCAATCGCGCTCCAACCTGGCGCAACGCTTCACCCGCCTGGTGGGCCAATCGCCGATGCGTTACCTGATGCACTGGCGCATGCAACTGGCCAGTCAGCGCTTGCAGACCTCCAGCCTGCGCATTTCACGGATCGCCGAACAGTTGGGTTATGAATCCGAAGCCGCCTTCAGCCGGGCCTTTCGCCGCGAGTTCGGGGTCGCCCCCAGCGAATATCGCTCACGGGGTTGAGCGGATTTGCTGCCACCTTTCCGGTCCGGGACCTCAGCCGCGCCCTTGCAACGCCTCGAACAACGCCGCCGAAGCGTTGTACAACGGCACCCGGCCCTTGAGCAGGATCTGCGCGCTGCGCCGGTAGGCGGCCGCGTCGATACGCATCGAGCCACCCTCCTCGCGCGCGGTGATCAAGGTGTCCAGCACCCCCGCCGGGTTTTCGATCGACACCGGGTATTCCGCCGTGGTGGTGCCCAGGGGTTTGGGCGTCTTGAGCAGTTCATGGGCCACGGTGCCTGGCGCCAGGCAGGCGGCGGCCAGGCAGCAGCCACCGGAGACAGCCAATGAAGGATGGGCGTTTTGCGGGGTGAAATACCGGGTGTTGATATCGCCCACGCCCTGGGCCGGGCTGATGATGCAGATCTTCGGCAGGGTTTCGCTGCGTTGCAATTCATCGGCGCTCATCAAGGCGCCACTGCGGTTGCGCAGTTGCATGCGCAAGCCGCCCTCGACCATCAAGCCAATCAACCGGGCCTTGAAGTCGGCATCGGCGTCCAGCTGTGCCGGGGTTTCCAGGCCGGTCTTGCCCAGGTCCGCGGCCTGGACGATGACCATTGGCACCGCTACGTCGAGGCAGGTGGCGCGCACGCCATTGAGCAGGTCGATGCGTTGCCCGGTGGGAAACAGCTGGCCGGTCTTGGCTCCCACCGGATCGCTGAGAAACAGGTCGACCCCGGGGAACACGCCATTGACCCCGGGAATGCGCGTATCGCTCAGCAGGCGACCGTCGCGGAACGCCAGGCGCGCGAGCATGGTGGTCTGGGTATTGCTGTTGAAGATCTCGATCTGCGCGCTGTCCTCGTCCGCGCTCAGCCAGCCACGCTCCAGGGCATACAGGGGCAAGGCCGCCGACATGTTGCCGCAGTTGACGCTCCAGTCGATCGCGCTTTTACCCGCCGCCAGCTGTGCCAGGGTGCTGACCATCCGCGCCTCGCCAGGCTGGCGCTCGGCGATGAACACCTTGTTGCTGGTGGGCCCGCCACGGCCCAGGCCGGTGATCTGGTTATTGCCCGGCAGCTCGCCGCTCAACGGCACCCCCATCAGGTGGCGCAACAGCTCTTCGACCAGCAACGGGTCCTCGGGCAGGGTTTCGCGAGCCAGGATCACACCGGTGGAGGTACCACCGCGCGCATGCCAGACAGGGAATTCAACGATACCGGCGCGGATTTCGGGAAGGTCCAGTTCAAAAGGCATGATCGGGCTCGCAGTGATGGACGACAGGCAGCGATCATAAACCGCGGCCTGGGCGAGCGCAGCTTTCCAGGTCCAGGGCCGTGCGCGCCCTGCAGGGCAGCCAGGCAGATGAACGAACTTGAACTAGTATGGATTGCGTAAGGCCCGCGCCATCGGGCTGTCCCATGGCCGTGGCTGACCAAGGTGCTTCATAAGCGGTTGCGTGCGAGCTGAAGGCTTCCGGGAGGCGAATCATGCTCGATCAGATTGCGCTGGGCATGCTTGTCTTCGCCGGAATAACCCTGTTCTACGGAATCATCGTCCTGCACGACATTCCCTACGAAATTGCCGTCCATCGGAACCATCCACATCAGGACGCCATTCACGCGGCAGGCTGGGTCAGTCTGTTCACGCTCCATGCCCTGTGGCCGTTCCTGTGGATCTGGGCCATGTTGTACCGCGAGGACCGGGGCTGGGGTTTCGCGACCGACAAGGCGCGGATGCAGGCCGAAAGAGATCTGGCCCAAGAACTGGCCGAGCTGCGACAGCGGATCGAGCGACTGGAAGGACAATCCCAGGCCGGGCCCCGCCCGGAAGGGAAGCTGTGACCCATGGACCTGTTACTGATCCTGACCTACACCGCCATCTGCGTGGCCATCTTCAAGATCTTCCGTATCCCGCTGAACAAATGGACGGTGCCCACCGCCGTGCTGGGCGGCGTGGTCTTGATCGGCGCGCTGATTTTCCTGATGAACTACAACCACCCCTATTCGGAAGTGGCGCGCTCCTACTTCGTCTCGGTGCCCGTGATCCCGGTCGTTACCGGCCGGGTGATCGAGGTGCCGGTCCAGGGCAACACGCCGCTGGAGCCGGGCGACGTGCTGTTTCGCATCGACCCCGAGCCTTTCGAGAACCGCCTCAAGTCGCTCAAGGCCCAGCAGACAGCGGCGCGGGGCGACCTGTACCGGATCAACGAGTTGATCAGGCGCAACTTCGGCACCCGCCGTGAGCAGGAAGCCGCGATTGCCCGGGTCGACGACCTACAGGCTCAGATCGACAACGCCCAGTTCGAGCTGGACAGCACCGTGGTCCGCGCCCCGAGCAAAGGCTTCGTCACCCATGTGTCGCTGCGCCCGGGAATGATGGCGAGCAAGCTGCCGCTGCGCCCGTCGATGGTGTTCATTCCCGACGAGGGCCATTACTTCTCTGCCTGGATGCGCCAGAACAGCCTGCTGCGCCTGGTCCCGGGGGACGAGGCGGAAGTGGCGTTCGACGGTATCCCCGGCCGCGTCTTCAAGGGCCGGGTGAAGAATGTCATCACGGTGATCGGCGAAGGACAGGTCCAGCCGTCCGGCACCCTGCTGAGCTACACCGGCTCACCGCCGCCGGGGCGGGTGCCAGTGGTCATTGAAATCACCGACCCGGACTACCTGCCCTACGCCAGGCTCATGCCCGGTGGCGCCTATGGCCAGGCGGCGCTCTATAGCCAGCACTTCCACCATGTGGCGATCATGCGCAAGATCCTCCTGCGCATGTCGGCCTGGATGAACTACATCTTTCCGTTCCATTGATGAGATGGGATCGGGCCTGATGCTTGGTGCGTTGCAAGTCCGGCTTGATTTCACTACCGGTCGAGTGGCTGCTTTCGCCTGTTGGCCTCGACAGAAAAAGCGGGTGGGCCGCTTGTTTCCCTTCTCTCTATACTGGCTTCCCTGAATGACAGTCAGAGCGCAAATGATGCCCGCCACAGCCGATAAAAATTCCCAGGTCATTTTGGTCTTGGCTCAACAAAGCGACTTGGACAATCTTGTAGCCATTCGAATCGAGGCCATGCGCGAAAGCCTGGAGCGGGTTGGGCGATTTGATCCAGTGCGCGCACGCGAACGCTTTCTTAGCGGGTTTGAGGCACGCAATACACGCTACATCGAGGTATCTGGAGAGAGGGTTGGTTTTGTCGTGGTCAAGCACCGGGACAATGAACTCTTGCTCGACCACTTGTATGTGAGACCGAGCGCGCAGGGATCAGGGATAGGCTCTGCTGTTCTCGCCCAGATTTTCAAAGAGGCGGATGTGTCTGGGCTCCCTATTAGAGTGGGTGCCCTCAAAGGCAGCGCTTCGAATCGTTTCTATACCCGCCATGGTTTTCACTTCATCGAAAGCGGTGAATTCGATAATTACTATGTTCGTCAGTGCATTCCGACGATGGGCCTATCGCGCTGATGTCCCCTGCTGCAAGGCTTTGCAAGCCTGCAAAACCTTCACTCTTCGCCGTTGACCGGCTACGCCACCCCATCTGCCCTCCAATGACCTGGTTATGTGGCATCGGCCAATGACTTTGCGTGCGTAGCAAAATCATCCTGTATCTGCTGGAACCCGCAGCGCAGGTAAAACGCGGCTCCCTGTGGTGTATCCGTGGATAGGCGTACCACACGGAATCGCTGAGCTGCGTGTTCCACAAGCCGCTGCACCAGGGCTTTGCCCAGATTCCGGCCCCTTGCTGCACGCGCAACGTATAACCGCCTTAGCCTGCCGATATCCGGCCCGACATAGGGGTCACGAGTAAGGCCACCGATGGCAATCAGTTGCCCGTTGCGAAAGGCGCCCAACAGGCACTCACCCGGTTGATCGAACCGATTCGAACCGTTCTCCCACTCTGCGACCAAGCGCGTAAGAAACCTGAAACCGTCCGCAACTGCCTCCGCTTCCAGTGCCAGGACTTGCGGAGAAAGCGCTGAGATCTGGCGTATCGCCAGTTCGTCCGTTGACATAACCATTCGATATCCTTGTGTGAGTGGGTATCAGCCAGAAGCCGCCAGTCACGGCGACTGGCAAGCGAACGCCGAAAATGCGGCTTCGCTAGCCCTTTTCGCCTTGACTGCCGATATTCGTCGCCATCACGGACATGACCACCGAACGGCCTCAAAACCTACCGTTTACTGAAGGCAAGACGAGCCGCGAACAGCACGAAAATCATGCCAGTGGCGCGATCCATCCAGGTAATCACCTTCTCCCTGCGCAATATTTTGGCCAGCGGCTGGGTCGCGCCAATCAGGATGATCGACCAGAGCAATCCGATGGCGACGTGAATGCCGACAAGGCCAAACGTCCAGGTAATCAATGGCTGGCCTTGCGGAATGAATTGGGGGAGGAAAGAGACGTAGAAAATACCGATCTTGGGATTCAGGACATTGCCCATCATCCCCTTGAAGAACCAGTTCGTCGTTGTCTTGTCAGTGCCGCCGGCAGGGGACAATGATTGGCGGGGCCGCAACAGCATGTTGAGCCCGAGCCAAGCCAGATAGGCCGCACCGCAGTATTTCAAGACATTGAACGCCAGCTCTGACACGGCAATCAGTGCCCCCAGTCCAAAAGCCACGGCGGCGCCCCACGACAGGCAGCCCGCACTGATGCCCAGGGCCGCGCGTAAAGCCTGCTGCTTTCCTTCCACAGTGGCCGTTCGCAATACCAGGGCGGTGTCCAGGCCGGGCGTCAGGGTCAATAGTGTCGCGGCAAGCGTGAAGGCAATAAGGTTGTCGAGGAAAGGCATAGGTGAGTCTCAGCCAGAGGTAGGCGAAAGATTATCCTTGAAAGGCGGCCGATTGAAATTCATGCCGACGCGCATCCCTTCCTGCACCTGGCCCATCAGCCCCTGACTACAAACCGCCCTATTCCCGCCGGCCAAAACTAAGCCCGCCGCGCCAACAGCAGCACCGAAGCCGCCGCCGACAACAACGCCGCGCAGCAGCGGTTGAAGATTCTCTTGCCCCGTGGCTCGGCGAACCAGCGGCGCAGGTGCAGGCCCATGTAGGCGTAGGCGCTGATGGCGATCCACTCCAGGGCCAGGAACAGTGCGCCGAGCACCAGGAACTGGGCGGGAACCGGGGCTTGCGGGTCGACGAACTGCGGCAGGAAGGCGGTGAAAATAAGGATGGCTTTCGGATTGCCGATAGCAATCAGGAATTCCTGCCGGGCCAAGGCCAGCAGGCCCAGTGGCGCGGTCTTGTTCTCGGCCTCGACCTGGGTATCCGCGGTCCACAGCTGATACGCCAGGTACAGCAGGTAGCCGGCGCCGAGCATCTTGATCCCGTGAAACAGCAGCTCCGAAGCTTGCAGCACCACCGCCAGCCCGGTCGCCGCCAGGGCGATCATCAGGGCAAAGGCCGCCAGCCGCCCTACTCCCGCCAGGCAGGAGACGCGAAAGCCATAGGTGGTGGCGTTGCGGATCGACAGCAGGTTGTTCGGCCCGGGCGCCATGTTGAGGGCGAAACAGGCCGGGAGAAACAGCACCAGGGTGGCAAGGTTCATGGATAAGTCCGTCGGCTGATGGCTTGAGTTCCACACCCGCCAACCGGGCGGGTGCGGGCCCACAAGCCTGCCCAATCCAGGGCATGCCGTCGAGAGTTTTTGTCGATGCTCGGCCAACAGCCGCAACCGGTTCCAGGCGGATGGCGCGCTGCGCACCTTGCCTGCTTGTCGCGCCACCCTGCCCGGCCAAACCGAACTGATTTACAATGCCATTCTTTTTTCTGGCTCAGAGGCTGGCGATTCGTGGATGCCCTGTCGCTTGTCTACAAGCACCTGACCGAGTGGGTAATCGCCCCTGTCACCGCGCAGTTTCTCGGCATTTTCAATCTGAACGGCCGGCTCGGGGTCTTGTTCCTGTGCGTGTCCTACGGCGTCGCCTACGGCCTGTTCCGTTTCCGAAAGCGCCGCGGCCTGAGCCACGCCCGGTCGTTCTGGCAATTCCTCGGCGGCGGCCGGGTGCACCTGCATCCCTCGGCGCTGCTGGATTACCGCTACTACTTCGTGCGCGCCATTCTCAAGGTCGCGCTGGTGTTGCCCATCGTCCATCTGGTCGACCCTTACATCCTGCGCTCCGGGGACTACCTGGCCTTTTTCAGCAACCTCTGGGGCGAGCGCCCGCGCCTGGGCCAGAACCTGGGGCTGGCGCTGCTCTACGGGCTGGGGGTGTTCCTGCTCAAGGACTTCCTCCATTACTGGGCGCACCGGGCGTTTCACTCGCGCTGGCTGTGGGCCTTCCACAAGGTCCATCACTCGGCGCCGGTGCTGGTGCCGGCAACGGCGAGCCGGGTGCACTTCGTGGAAAAGATCGTCGAGAAGCTGAGCATCAGCCTCGGCCTGGGCCTTTACGCCGGCTGCTTCTGGTATGCCTGCGGCGGCGAGATCGGCCGCTACACCCTGTTCGGCGTGACCTACCTGATATTCATCTTCAACAGCCTGGCGGCCAACCTGCGGCACAGCCATGTCTGGCTGTCGTTCGGTCCGCGGCTGGAGCATGTGTTGAACAGCCCGGCCCAGCACCAGATCCATCACAGCGACGCGCCCCGCCACTTCAACCGCAACTTCGGCACCAACCTGTCCCTCTGGGACTGGATGTTCGGCACGCTCTACGTCACCTCCTCGACACCCGAGCCGCTGTGCTTCGGCACCGGCGAGCGGGACCACCGGCGTTACCTGACGGTCTACAGCCTGATCGTCACGCCCTTCGTCGACACCGCCCGCAAGCTCCTGGCGAAACGCCCGCGCGGGGTGGCGCCCGAGACGCCCTGGTCATAGCCGGGGCGACAGCTATTGCTCGAAGCGACTGCTGGCATCGCGGTCGCGCTCGTAGCGCCTGGCGAGTGGAAACGCCGGCAACCAGGACTCGCGACGAATAGTCCAGCTTTCATAGGTGGGCTTGAGTTGGTCGGGGGCATCCAGGGCACCCAGGTTCACTTCGATTTCGTCGGCGCTGCGGGCGAACACCGACGAGCCGCAGTGCGGGCAGAAAAACCGCCCGGCGTAGTCGCGGGTTTCGCCCTCGACGGTCACCGCGTCCTCGGGGAAGATCGCCGAGGCATGGAACAGCGCGCCATGGTGCTTGCGGCAGTCGAGGCAGTGGCACAAACCGACCCGGTATGGCGGCCCCGACGCCACGAGCCGCACCTTGCCGCACAGGCAACCGCCGGTGAATCGTTGCATGCCGTACCTCCTCTTGGGTCAAGCGTTGGTGGTGGCTGGCCAAGGCCGCATTCAGTCATGAGACGGCCTGGACACCCGTTATGCGGTGCCGGCCCGCTGCTCATCTTTCAGCGCCTCACGCTGCACCTGATTGCGCCAGACCCGATAAGCACGAATGCCGGCGCGCACCGAGGGGAACAACAATTGCTGCTCCAGCTCGCGCGCCAGGCCTGAACGTACCAGCATCCGCAGGAATGTCCCGTGCGGCCGGGCGATGCCCAGGATGATGCCGCGGGCCAGCAGGGTGTCGCGCACCTCCCTGAGGGCCACGATGCCGCTGACGTCGATCGAAGTCACCGCCTCGGCGACCAACAGCACGGCGCGGGGCTCGGGCTCGCGTTCGACCGCCTCGAGCAGGCGCGCCTTGAAGTAGTCGGCGTTGAAAAACAGGATCGCGTCATCGAAGCGATACACCACCAGCCCCGCCAGCGTGCGCGCCTGCGGGTATTGACTGATATCGACCTGGCCTTCGATCCCGCGCACCCAGCCCAGCACCGCGTCGGTGGGCTGATAGATGCTTTTGAGCAACCGCAGGATCGCCAGCAGCACCGCGACGATGATCCCCGGTAGCACCCCCACGCCAATCACCCCCAGGGTGGTCAGCACACAGAGCCAGAACTCGAAACGGCTGAGCTTGCGGATGACCCGCATCGCCTGGATATCGATCAGCCCCCAGCCGGCCATCAACAGCACCGCCCCCAGCGCCGCCTGGGGGATCCAGGCCATGGGCGCGGTGAAGAACAGCAGGATCAGGGCAATCACCAGGGCGGCGATGATCCCCACCAACTGGCTCTTGCCCCCCACCATGCTGTTGACCGCCGTGCGCGAATCGGCGCCGCTGATGGCGAAACCGCTGGAGACCCCGGCGGCGATATTGGACACCCCCAGCGCCAGGAACTCATGGTTGGCGTTGACCGTGTAGCCGTTCCTGGCGGCGAAGCTGCGGGCCGTCAGCATCGCACTGCAAAAACTCACCGTGGCGATACCCAGCGCATCGCGCAGCAGGCTTTTCAGTTCGGCCTGGTTGGTCTGCGGCCAGCTCAACTGCGGCATGCCCGAAGGGATCGGGCCCAGCACGGAGACCCCGTAGCTGTCCAGGCCCAGCAAGCCGACGCACAAGGTGGCGATGGCCACCGTCACCAGCGCTGCCGGCAACCTGGCAAAGCGCCGCGGCAACCAGATCAGCAGCGCCAGGGCGCCCGCCCCGATGGCCAGGGTCGGCCAATGGGTTTCGCCAAGCCGCTGCAGCATGTTCAGCAGGCTGAGAATGAACCCGTCGCCTTCGATCTTGTAGCCCAGCACCTTGCCCAGTTGCCCGGCCAGCAGGCTCAGGCCGATGCCGTTCAGATAGCCGATCAGGATCGGCCGCGAGAAAAAGCTGGCAATAAACCCCGCTCGGGCGATGCCGGCGCCGATCAGCATCAGGCCGACCAGCACCGTGACAATCACCGCCAACTGCGCCAGGCGCTCGGGATCGCCCAGCGCCAGGGGCGCGATCGCCCCGGCGACCATGGCGCAGGTGGCCGCATCCGGCCCGACCATCAACTGCCGCGAACTGCCCACCAGGGCATAGACCATCATCGGCAGCACACAGGCATACAAGCCGTACTGGGGCGGTAGCCCGACGATCTGGGCGTAGGCGATGGCAATCGGGATTTGTACGGCGGCCACCGACAAACCGGCCTGCAGGTCGTACCTGAACCATTCGCGGCGGTATTGCAGGAGATTGGCCAAGCCTGGCAGCCAACGAGCGAGCAGCATGGAGGTACCTTTGAGCAGGGGCTTTGACGTAGGGATATGCCGGGCACGAAACCTCGTGCCCTGGATGAGAGATAAGCAGAGTCGGTTTTCTTTTCAATAAAATTGCGGCGTATCGAACCTCCCCTGGTTTAGCAGGCACCGCGGTTGCCTCCTGGCGAAACGCTTGCGCGGGTGGCGCCCAGCCATCTGCGGTATCCGATGATCGGGCCTGGCAGCTGGCAGGCTCCTTTACTAGTGTCTACCCAACAGCAGCCGAACCGGTTTTAACGGGCCTGAGTTCACTGTCCATGCCGTACTCCTTTTCGAACAGTAGCGTGTTCGCCTACTCGTTCCTCCCGGTACTCAAGGAGAGAACCATCCAGGAAGTGCACATGACACTTCTTGCCTGCCAAGGGACATTCTGAAACGTATCAGGCTTTCAGCTAGAGGGTTTTACACCCGAGCGCCGAGGTGAAAAGAGGCGCACTCATCGAAAGGAGATCGAAGATGGCTAGCATAATGAAAGTTTTGGACATCCACCTGTCACTGCTCAAGTCCAACCCACCACAGCTGCATATATTGGCCCATGGCCTGGTGGGCTCTCCGGGCTGGACCAACCCAAGATTGCAACCGCGGTTTTACATCGACTTCCCGAAAGACGGGATTCAAGACTTTGACTTCGTTGCTGACCCGCCTCAGGGAGTTTCCATACTCCCCGTCTACCCCATCACCGCATCGGAGTACTGGGAAAACCCGCCACTGGGTAAGCTCAAAGGCATAAGAGTCCACTCTGCCACCAACTCGGTTGAAGAGTATATCGAGGGTGCAAAATCCATAGCCTGTTAATAGTCAAAACAGAGGGATATGTGTCAGGCCCTGCCTGACACATATCAGATCGAATCCAGCCTTCAGCCATTGCCTATTTTTTGCTGTTCCTGGGGTCGTCCGCCGGGTTGAGGTAGGTGATACCCCAGGGGCCCGTGCCGTGGAGCTGGAGCACAGTTTCCTGTTTTTGCGTGGCGGCGTACATCGGCATGCCGACGGGAATGATCAGGGTGTCGCCCGGGTGATAGGCCTTGGCCTTGGCCGCGTCGAAGCTGTCGCCGGTGGCGAAGTAGAAGGTGCCCGAGATCACAGTGACACGTTCGGTCACAGGGTGGGTATGCACGCCGACTTTCGTGTTGGCCGGCAGCATCAGGCGCATCGTGAAAGGCTCTGGTTTTTTCAGGTCGCCTTCGATCACCGAAATCATCACTCCGGGCCCTACCGAGGGCGCAGGTGTCCATTTCAGTTCGGCGGGGGTGGCGGCAATCAACCCTGTGCCCTCGGCCAGCGCAGCCGATGCCAGGAAGGTTGCGCCGAGCAGGGCCAGCGAAACAGCGACAGCTTTGTGGGTGCTCATCGTGATGTCCTCGCGGTTGAAAGCGCTGGGTGAATCGCAGCAGCGGCCGACATAGCGTCAACGCAAAAGCACAGCGGCTGCGCGATCGAGTCATATAGGGTGACGATAGCCGAACGCCGATGCGCGGATATATCCATTGCGAACAGCCTTGATAGCGCACGGGCATGGACGCTGGACTCCTGCCGATCTGCGCCTGCCAGGCAAAAGACAAAATTGCCATGTGTTTCCTTCGTTCTTTCATACGTCGCAGTTCTCACTGCCCGTTGCCCATGCCTGGAGTTCCCCCCGATGCCCTCGCCCCGTCCCCTGCCCTCTGCCTTGCTGGGCCTGGCCCTTGTCTGTCCGGCCACGGCCGAAGCCCAGGGCCTTGAGCTGGGACAGGTGCTGATCGGCGCCGAGGAGCGCAGCGGCGAAGACGCATCGATCGAGGAAGCCAAGGCGCGGCTGGCCCAGGTGCCCGGCGGCAGCAATGTGGTGGACCTGCGCCGCCCGCTGCAGGGCCGCGTGGCCAGCAACCAGGATGTGCTGGCGTATCAGCCGGGGGTCTATGCCCAGTCCGCGGGCAACGAAGGGGTGAAGATTTCGATCCGCGGTTCGGGGATCAACCGCGCGCCGGGCGCCCATGCCTCGGGGCTGTACACGATGCTCGACGGCCTGCCGCTGAGCGGCCCGGGCGGCACGCCCTATGAGTTGCTCGAGCCGCTGTGGCTGGACCGTGTGGAAGTGCTGCGCGGCGCCAACGGTTTCGACCGCGGCGCCCTGGCCCTGGGCGGCGCCATCGACTACATCAGCCACACCGGCTACGACGCGCCGAAGTTGCAGGTGCGCTACGCCACGGGCAGCCACGGTTATCAGCAGCGCCAGGTCAGCTCCGGGCAGGTGCTGGGCGACTTCGACTACTACCTGTCCCTGACCGACGCCCACTCCGACGGCTACCAGGACCACAGCGCCAGCAAGAGCCAGGGGGTCATCGCCAACTTCGGCTATCGCTTCAACCCGAACCTGGAAACCCGCTTCTATATCCGCCATCGCCAGACCGACAACGACCTCGCCGGGCGGGTCACCCAGCGCTCCATCGAGCACGACCCGCGGGCGGCCAACCCGGCCTACGTGACGCGTAACGACAGCCGCGACCAGCCGGGCAGCACCTTTATTGGCAACAAGACCACCTGGTACATCGACGACGATTCGAGTATCCAGACCGGCCTGGTCTACCACGACTACCCCATGGACCTGCGCGAAGGCCCCAACCGCCTCAAGGTGGCCTACACCGATGTCAGCGGCACCTTCGACTACAAGCGCCGCGACACCCTCTGGGGCCTGGAAAGCCACAGCACCCTGGGCCTGCGGGTGACCAAGCACCTGCCCAACTCAGGGGCCAGCGAATTGGTGCGTATCCCCAGCGGCAACACCGCCGGCTACGCGCCGGGCACCCACATGCGCAACTTCACCTACCAGGGTTCGGACAGCGTCCTGCATCTGGGCAATGACCTGGAAATCGCCGACGACCTGTGGCTGACCACCGGCCTGGCCGCCATCTACACCCGCCGCGAAAGCGCCGTGACCTACCCCGACGGCGGTGGCAAGACCAGCCTCGGCGACTGGGACTACGCGCCGCGCCTGGGCCTGCGCTACCAGCTGACCCCCGACCTGCAACTGTTCGGCAACCTCAGCCGCTCGGTGGAGGCGCCCCACCCCTGGTCGCTGATCTACAGCTCCAACATTCGTTTCCCGGCCGGCAGCGGCGCCGCCACCGGCACCCAGCGCGACCCGATCAAACTGCAAAACCAGACCGCCACCACCCTGGAACTCGGCGGCCGTGGCGACAGCGCCATCGGCCAATGGAGCCTGGCCTGGTACTACGCCCAGGTGCGCCACGAACTGCTCTCGGTGTTGCCGGACGCCAACGCCACCACCCCCTACGAGCTCAACGCCAGCCCCACCGTGCACCAGGGCGTGGAAGCCAGCCTGCAGAGCAAGCTGTGGTCAGGGAAAGACGGCGGCCAGCTGAGCCTGCGCCAGAGCTATACCTTCAGCGACTTCCACTACCGCGACGATGAGCGCTTCGGCGACAACCGCCTGCCGGGCCTGCCGATGCACTACTACCAGGGCGAACTGCGCTACGACTGGCCCCAGGGCTTCTTCGCCGCGCTCAACACGCAACTGGTGTCCAAGGTGGCGGTGGACTACGCCAACAGCTATTACGCCGATCCCTACGCGCTGTTCGGCGCCACCCTGGGCTACAACGCGCCCAAGGGCGACTGGCAGACCTGGCTCGACCTGCGCAACCTGACCGACAAGCACTACGCCGCCACCGTCACCCCGGGCTACGACGACAAAGGCCTGGACGCCGCGCGATCGACGCCGGGGGAAGGCATGGCGATGTATGTCGGGGTGTCGTGGAGTTTGCGCTGAGGCGGTCGAATCAGGGCGGTTTCCGCCCTATGCCCAGGCGCGTTCAGGACGTCGTGCCCCTTCATCTTGCCGGATCAATGTGACAGGGATGACCGTTACCGAATGGGTCGCGACCGGCCAACAGCCGGTACTCGCCCAGCGTTTAATCGATGGCATTGATGATTATTATCGAGAGGCTCGCCTCTCGGCGTGCCAAAACCGACTCCTATAATCGCCTCGAATTTCCCCCCGCGCCCCTGTCCGCCTCAGGCGACATCCCCCTTGGAACCCAGCACCATGTCAAGCGCAAGCCAGGCCCCTCACGGCCTCCTCGAACATAGTCAACAGAGCGTCAAACAACAGTGGCTGGCGATTCTCTCGGTCGCCGTGGGTGCCTTCGCCCTGGTGACCAGCGAGTTTCTCCCGGTGGGCGTGCTCAACGATGTCGCCAGCGACCTGGGCATCACTGCTGGCCACGCTGGTCTGATGGTTACCCTGCCCGGCATCATGGCCGCCCTCGCCGCCCCCTTGCTGTCTGTGGGCATCGGTGTCCTGGACCGTCGCAATCTGCTTATCGGCCTGACGCTGATCATGATCATCGCCAACTCGGTCGTGGCCTACGCCAGCGACTTCAACCTGCTGCTGTTCGGCCGTGTGCTGCTGGGCATCAGCATCGGCGGTTTCTGGGCTACCGCCATTGCCCTTAGCGGCCGCCTGGCCCCCAAAGGAGTGGGCGTAGCCCAGGCCACCTCGATCATCATGGTCGGTGTGACCCTGGCCACCGTACTGGGCGTGCCCGTAGGCACCTGGCTGAGTGGCCTGATGGGGTGGCGCATGACCTTCCTGGTCACCGCACTGTTGGGTATACCGGTGCTGCTGGCGCAGGTCTTCCTGCTTCCGCGGCTCACCCCGGACAAGGCCATTCGCATCAGTGACCTGCCGGCCTTGTTCATCAACCCACAAGCTCGGGTCGGACTGATCGCAGTCTTGCTGATCGGCCTGGCGCACTTTGCCGCGTACACCTATGTCGCCCCCTTCTTCAAACAGAGTGCCGGCTTCGATGGGCCGACTATTGGTTCATTTCTGCTGCTGTATGGCGTGGCCGGGGTCGTGGGGAATATTTTCGCCGGCTTCGCCGCCAACCGGAGCGTGCGTCATACCCTGTTGCTGGTCGCACTGATGATCGGCACCAGCACTGCCCTGTTCCCCTACTTCGCCACCGGCATGACTGGCGCTGCGATGTTGATCGCGCTCTGGGGCTTCGCCTTCGGCGCCTTCCCGGCCTGCGCCAGTATCTGGATGTTTGTCGTAGCGCCCAAGGATGTCGAACGCGGCATGCCACTCTTCGTCGCCTTGTTCCAGGTGATTATTGCGTTGGGCTCGTTCTTCGGCGGGAGGATCGTCGACCAGCTGGGCAGCTCGGTGCTGTTGAGCCTGGCCACGGTCCTGGTGGGCTGCGGTTTTGTCACGGTACTTGTGCTGGGACGCAAGGTCAGTAATAGCCTGGCGGCCCAACCCGGCTAACAGGTTGATGTAAATAGCCGGGCCTTGTAGCAGCAATGGCCGCTCAAGCGCCATGGATCAGCTCTCGGAGGACACCACGGACTCCGGACTGGACTCGGCAGCCAGCTTCAATCGGTCGGCCTTGCTGATGTATTTGGGCTTTCGCGGTGCCAGCTTGGCACTGGCCTTTTTCGCGTTAGCCTTTAATAGCTGATTGATTTTCTTGCGACGATTCATGTTTTTTCTGCTCGGCTTGTGAATGCTTGAATGATAGGGGATTCAAAGCGCCCCTTCCTGTACAACCCCTGGACCGCGTTCAGGCCAGCAGCTCGCTGATCCACCGGGCCTGCCGGGCGATGTCCTGGACCTTCTCCTCGGGCACGGCCTGCCGGGCCCGGGCGAAGTGGGCCAGGGTCTTGTGTTTCAGGCGCAGCATGCGCTGCCACTTGGCCAGGAAGGCCGGGCTGCGGGCCTGCAGTTGCAGCGGGCCGAAGTACAGTTCCTCGGCGGTGTAGCTCACCGGCCCGGCGCGCTCGGCGACGATGATTTCGTAGAAAAAGCGGTTTTCCCGCAGCACTTCCTCGCCGAGGATGCGGTAGCCATGCTCCATCAGCCATTGGCGCAGGGGCTGCTCGCCGCCGTTGGGCTGCAGGATCAGGCGTTCCTGGCCACTCAGGCGGGCCTTGCCGCTGTCGAGGATGTCGCGGATGGTCTCGCCGCCCATGCCGCAAATGCTGATCGCCGTGATCCGGTCTTCCGGCTCGATCGCCGCCAGGCCGTTGGCCAGGCGCACGCTGATGCCCGACTCCAGCGCGTTTTCGCGCACGCTGCGCTGGGCCGCGTGGAACGGCGTCAACGCCACCTCGCCGGCCACCGCCGCGGCGATAAGGCCACGGCGCAGCAATGCCACCGGCAGGTAGCCGTGATCCGAGCCGATATCGGCCAGGCGCGCACCCGCTGGCACATGCGCCGCCACGCGCTCCAGGCGCATGGACAATGTCTGTTGGTTCAACTGCCGCCCCTTTTCACCACGAACGTCCGGCGCCTTTGGCCGGATCGGGGCGCGATTCTGTCGGGCAATGGCGTGCATTTCAAATTTATGCGACCGGGGCCAGGGTTCACGCCGTCCTGGCGCTCGCGCATCGGCGCCATGGCAAGCCGGGGCATAAGCCACTTTTGTATCGAGCTTTGCGCAGCCCAAGAGGCGGGAATGGGACGTCGCTGTCCCGCTGCCAAACCACCGAGTATCGCAATGTATCTGCATGACTTCTCGCTACATAAGCTTGCATCCGCCCCAGGATTCGGACACAGGCCAGATACGTCGCGGCCATCAAATGCAACCCAGGTTGAAGGGGATCAGCCAGGTCCCCCGCCACCACTTATGCCGCCCCTTCGCCGTTCGGCCCGCTGAAGCATGTCAACGCCGGGCTGCTGGATGTGGCATACGCCGAAACCGGCCCGGCCGATGGCCCGGTGGTGATTCTGCTGCACGGCTGGCCGTACGACATTCACAGCTTTGATGAGGTTGGGCCCTTGCTGGCGGCCAAGGGTTATCGGGTGCTGATGCCCTATGCCCGCGGTTACGGCGATACCCGTTTCCTGTCGGCGAAAACCCTGCGCAATGGCCAACCGGCCGCGCTGGCCAGTGACGTCATCGACTTCATGGATGCGCTGAAGATCAAGCAAGCAGTGCTTGGTGGTTATGACTGGGGCGCGCGTTCGGCGGATATCGTCTCGGCGCTGTGGCCGGAGCGGGTCAAGGCGCTAGTGTCGGTCAGCGGCTACCTGATCGGCAATCAGGCGGCCGGCCAGAACCCGCTGCCGCCCAAGGCGGAATTGCAGTGGTGGTACCAGTTCTATTTCGCCACCGATCGCGGTCGCGCAGGCTATGAGAAAAACACCCACGACTTCGCCAAGCTGATCTGGCAACTGGCCTCGCCGCAATGGACGTTCGACGACGCCACCTTCGAGCGCAGCGCCAAGGCCCTGGACAACCCCGACCATGTCGATATCACGGTGTTCAACTACCGCTGGCGCCTGGGGCTGGTTCAAGGCGAAAGCCGCTACGCCACCCTGGAACAGAAACTGGCCACCGCCCCAACCATCAGCGTGCCGACCATCACCCTCGAAGGCGATGCCAACGGCGCGCCGCACCCGAACCCCGCGGACTACGCCAAGCGCTTCACCGGCAAATACCAGTTCCGCCTGATCAGCGGCGGCATCGGCCACAACCTGCCGCAGGAAGACCCGCGGGCGTTCGCCCAGGCGGTGATCGATGCGGATCAGCTGTGAGGTCGGCCTGACTGTCCTGGGCAAAACATGGCGTGGGGAATGACTAGCGTTGAGTGAGCCGCGCCTCACCGATTAGCGGCCGTCTCACAGCAACGGCGAAAAGCTCGCCGGCAGGTAGATCGTCGAATGCATGTCGCGCAGTTGCGGACCTGAGTTTTCCGGCGGCCAGACGCCATCCTGTACGGCACGGGTGCGCACGTCCAGGCGCTGTTCGAGCGAGTAGTACGGCCAGATGTGCAAGTACCGAGGCAACTGACCGTCGGTGGCATAGAAGGCGGCATATACCGGCGAATATTGCTCGGCGGTTCTGGGGCCCAGCGCTTTTTTCCAGCCCCTCAGCGTGGGTGCCAGACCGGATGGCAGCAGATCGTAGATACGAAACTCGTAGAACGGCCCGTGCCGCCCGGCAGGCAGCGGCTGGAGAAAGGGAAACAACGAATAGTTTTCCACGCGCATCTCCATCAGATACGCCTCAATGCCAAACGCGTCGGCAGCCGCCAGATAACGCTCGCGCTCGACCTGGCGAGACGCCTCGTCGGCAAAGCCGCGCAACATCGCGATCTGATTCAGCGGGCCGACCTCCGATGCCCAGCACCCCATCAACTTCACGCCGGCGCCTTGCGCCAGCAGGCGCTGTTCCAGACACACCATGGCGATGGCGACAGTGCGCACGCGCACGGTGAACGTGATCAACTCGTACAGCTTCATGAATACCTCGGCTCAGGACCAGAGATGCGTGGATGATCCGCACCCACAACGAAAAATACATTGCGTCGCTGAACACCGGCGACAGCTCCCTCGACTCGAGCGCGCGGTCAAATATCCGGGCGGTTCTGCAACGCAGTTAGCTGTTCCAGCTTGCAACGCAGTTTGATGCTCAAGCGCGTCGACGCTGGAACACGCTGTCACCGTCAAGGTGATTGAGGTGGGTACAGCCCATCAGGTTCATGGTCAGTGCGAGTTCAGCCGTCAGCAGGTCCAATGCCCGTCCTGCTCCGGCTTCACCGGCCGCCGCCACCCCGTAAAGGGTGGATCGGCCCAGCAGCACGGCATCCGCACCCAAGGCGAGCGCTTTGACGATGTCGCTGCCACGGCGAATGCCGCCGTCGAGCAGCAGGCTGAGTTTGCCCCGTGCCTGCGGGGCGATGGCCGCCAGCGCGTCGAGACTGCTCAGTGCACCGTCCAGCTGGCGACCACCGTGGTTGGACACCACCACGCCGTCGAGCCCAAGGGTGATGGCGCGCTCCACATCTGCCGGATGCAATACGCCCTTGAGCAACAGTCGCTCTCCCCACTGCTCACGCAAACGCGCCAACATGTCCCAGTCGAGCAAGGTATCCATCTGCTGGCCGATAAACGCCATCGATCCCAGGGGGTTACGCTCGCGCGGTGGCAAGTAGGGTTCGAGGTTGCCCATGCCGGGCAGCCCCGATGGCCACATCACCTGCTTGAGCCAGCGCGGGTGGCGGACCACATCCAGCTTGTTGCGCCATGTCAGCTGGCGCGACCTGGCAAAATTGCGCCGGTCCCATTGGCGATTACCCAGCACCATCGCATCACAGGTCAACACCAGGGTCCGGCAGCCTGCGTCGGCGGCCCGCTGCAGCAAATCGTTTTGCACCCGCGGATCGCGCATGGCGTACATCTGGAACCACAGGTCGACACCAGGCACCGCCGCGACAAGCTCTTCAAGCGAGGTATTGGACGCGGTACTCAGGCTGAAGGGCAGCCCCCGTGCCGTTGCCGCCCTGGCCAAGTGAATGTCGGCATCGCGGTGCAGCAGGCCGTTATAGCCCGTCGGCCCAATCAGCATCGGCATGGGCAACACCCGGCCGAGCACGGCGCGACAAGTGTCGGGCGCATGGCAAGGCACCATGGCCCTGGAATGCAGGCCAAAGGCGCTGAACGCCGCGAGATTATCCTTGAGCGTCAATTCGGCCTCCGCACCGCCGCTGAGGTACTCCCACACGAAGTAAGGCAAGCGCCGCCGGGCTATCTCGGCCAATTCGGCGATACTGTGAACGCGATCCAAGTCGCAGCCGGTATAAAAACGACGCATAGGCAATCCTTAAAGCGCGGCATAAAAACCGCGGTAAAAAAGTCCGGAAGGAGCGCTCCGGACGAAGGAAAAACAATGTTGAGGTTCAACCGTGCCGGATGCGCAGGCCGGCCTGGAAGCCGCGAACGACTTCCAGGGATTTCAGAACTTCCAGGTGTAGGTCGTGATCAGGCGATTTTCCTGATAGTCCACCCCCGACGCCCTGCCATTGCCATAGCGCGTCTTTACGTCAATCCGGCGCCACTCGAAACCTAAGTCCTTCAGGGGACCGCTTTGCACCACATAGCCGAGCACGATGTTGCGTTCACTTTCGACGTTCTGTTCGAGGCTATTGCTGCCCCGGTCGATACCGGTGCCGCGTATGTAACGCGTCATCAATTTCAACCCCGGCAACCCGACGCCCGCGAAGTTGTAGTCATAACGCAATTGCCAGGAGCTTTCGTTCGGCTTGACGAACGCCACTGTCGACCAGTTCACCAGGTAAGGCTGCGGCGCATAGCCATTGAGCGTTGGGAATGTCGACTCGCCGAGCATGCGCTGGTAGCCGACACCGAAGGCGTGGGCGCCTTTTTTCAGGGTGGTCATGACGCCATAGGAGCGGTTGTCGATATCGCCGTACAGCGCTTTGCCGTCTTCACTGTGATTGAAGTAACGAAGGTCTGTCTTCAAGCCGTAACCGGCACCCAGATCATGGTTATAGGTCAGCCCCAGGTAGTGTTGTTTATAGATATCCTCCAGTTGCCCGAAGAAATAAGTACCGGACAAGTTTGGGGTAAATACATAGGTGGCACCCGCAAAGTTCAACCCATCACTGCGGCGTTTGATGTTGGGACCATTGAACAAGTACATCTTCTCGGTATTGGAAGACTCCCGGGAGCTGATTTCGGTAAAGCGACCGCCCGTCAGTGTCAGCTTTTCCACTTCCCTGGATTCGATCTGTACACCGTGATACGTGGTGATCAATTGCCGCGAATCGTCGATGTAGGCCACCGGCAACGTCGGACGAAGTTCACCTATCTTGAGTTCGGTTTTGTTGTAACGCACCTTGCCGGTCAGCGCCGCACGGCCATAGTCACGGACTTGTTCGCCCTTGCTGGCATCGTACGGAATGATGCTGTCCGGGCCCCGTCCACCGCCGCCGTCCAAGCGATAGGCGTACTGCGCCGAAAGGTCCAGGCCAAACTGCAGCGTGCCTTCGGTGTAACCCGAGATCGCGCGAAAATCGAAACCTTGGGTCCAACTGCCCACCCGGGATTGCGGCGCGTCATGCTGTTTGAAATCACGGTCAATGTAGAAGTTGCGCATCCCCAGACTGACTTGTCTGTCATCTACGAAGTCGGCATATACAACGACCGGCATGAAGATTCCCATCACGGCCACAGGAGTGACGCCACGGCTTACCCAGCGATTCTGAGACATCAAGCGTTCCTTCTTTTTTACATGCACAAAGGCACGGCTAGTGGAAGCAGATTAGTTCAGCAAAAGTTAAACTTAGGCAGTCAATCCGCAGTATTGTTTTTATAACCACTCACTGCAAAAAAAGGCGTAACACAGTCATTCGCCAGAACAGCGACAACTGCTTTCTTGTTATTCAATAAACTTAATGATCATGGAAGTCCTTATCGAAACTTCCGGGTTCCAGCCCTGTCAGGGAGTTGCTTTGGATGCATCTCCCAAGCGGTGGTAGGCGCGATTGAAATACACCAGGCCTTCCTGGCTTTCGCCATTACGGATACCCAGGACTTCGCAATAGAAAATTGTGTGCGATCCGACTTCATGAGCCTGGGCGATGCGGCAGTCAAAACTCACCAGTGCCTCATCGAGCAGCGGCGCCCCACTTTCCAGGGTGGTCCAGGATGCGCAGGAAAAGCGCTGCTCGGCATCGAGGTTGCGGTTGGAAAACGCCCCCGATACCTCCTGGTGCCCCGGCGTCAGGACGTTAACGCTCAGCACCCCATTACTCTTGAAATGCACATTGGAAAACGACGAGCGATTCATGCACACCAACAGTGTCGGCGGCTGGTCGGTTACGCTGCACACCGCCGAAGCGGTGAAGCCGAAACGACCCGCAGGGCCATCGGTGGTGATGATCGAAACCGCACCACCGAGCATTGCCATTGAGTTACGAAATCCCGTTGTATCGACCATGGTCTTACCCTCCGGTCTATCAGATATCCAGCACCAGCTTCTTGGATTTGGCTCGGGAACAGCACACCAGAATCTGGTCATTGGCGGATTTTTCGTCATCCGTGAGATACACGTCGCGGTGATCCGGTTCGCCTTCGATAACGTCGCACAAGCAGGTGCCGCAAACGCCCTGCTCACAGGACACTTCAATCCTGATGCCCACGGCAGCCAGTGCCTCGACAATGCTCTGGCCCTCGACCACCTGGACGGTCTTGCCACTACGCTGGGCAACCACTTCGAAGCCCGCGCCCGAGGTGTCGACTTCGACCTGGAAGTATTCGCGGTGCACATGATCGTCGGCGTAACCTGCTTCCAGGGCCTGGGCAATGATCCAGTCCATGAAGCCGGACGGTCCGCAGACATACAGGTGTACACCGGCCTGGGGGGTGCCCAGCACCCTGGACAGGTCGAGTTTCTGTTCGACGGCTTCGTCGTCGAAATGCGTGTGCAACCGGGAAGCAAACGCAGCGCTGCCCAACTCGTCGAGAAAGGCGCTGCGACTGCGCGAGCGGCCGCAATAGTGCAGTTCGAAATCGCTGCCGCGGGCATTCAATGCGTAGGCCATGGCGACCATCGGGGTAATGCCGATACCGCCACCGATCAGGATCGAGCGCCTGGCATCGCTGGCCAGCGGAAAGTGATTGCGCGGCAGGCTGATCTCGATCTCGCGCCCTTCTTGCAACCACTCATGCACCGCCACCGAACCGCCCCGCGAGGCGGGATCCTTGAGTACCCCCAAGCGATAGGCGCTGGCGTTGGCCGGATCGCCACACAGCGAATACTGACGAACCAGCCCAGCCTTGAGATGGATATCGACATGCGCGCCCGCCTCGAACGCGGGCAAGGGCTGTCCCGACGCATCGCTCAGATCCAGCACGACGACACCTTCGCCCTGCTCTTCGCGCTTGCGCACGACAACTTTCAATAATTGATCGCTCATACCGGACTGTCCCGAATTGGTTGTACGGGCGCGCACCTGGGCACGCCCTGCTGCTGTTGCAAAACGTGGCGCCAATGACCTCAGCGCATGAAGAGCCCGCCGTTCACGTCCCAGGTCGCCCCGGTGGTGAAGTAGGCGTCTTCGCTGGCCAGTTGCACGATCAGCCTGCCGATGAATGCGGCGTTGCCCAATTGCTTGACCGGAATCGCCTCTATCAGTTTCTCCAGGCGCTCGGGCGGCACGGCGGCACGTACCGCCGGCGACTCGACAGGGCCCGGGGCGATGGCGTTGACCGTGACACCGGAGGCCGCCAGCTCTTTGGCAAAGACCTTGGTCAAGGTGATGATTGCGCCCTTGGAGGCGGCGTAATGCGCGCCGGTCGCGGTGCCGCCGTTCTGCCCGGCCAGGGAGGCCATATTGATGATCCTCCCGTACCCCCGGGTCGCCAGATAGCTGCCGAACACTTGGCAGCCGACAAACGTGCCGCGCTGGTTAACGCTCACCACCCGGTCGAACTCTTCCGGGCTGATCTGCATCACGGGCGTGGTCATGGTCATCGCGGCGTTGTTCACCACCACCTGCAACGCCCCCCAATGCGCGACGACAGCCGCCAGAGCGTCCTCGAAATCGACCTTGCTCGACACGTCGAGCTTGAGCGCCAGCACCCGTTCGCCAGTAGCGTCCAGCTCAGCGGCGGTGGCTTGCGCCGACTCCAGCGAGCGGTCGCTGATCACGACCCGGTAGCCGCTGTTCAGCAGTTGCTCGGCAATGCTCCTGCCCAGCCCCTGGGCCGCTCCGGTGACCAATGCAACCTGTGTCATGGCAGCGTCCTCAGAGGATGTAACCGATACCCGCGAGGGTATCGGTGGAGTTGATCAGTTGAATCAGCTTGCGCTGGATCTTGAAACTGTCACCGCTGAGCACCAGCTCGAATGTGACATCGGCGGTGTACTGCTTGAGCACATCCTTGCGGAACTCGCGCAGGTTCTGTGCGCAACGCACGGTGACCACCCCGTCTCGATCCGACAACAGGCGAAAGCGCGACTGACTGCGCACGGTGCGCGCCCGCGGGGTGGTCGAAATCGACTCGCCGCTGGTCAATCGGGCCACGCGCAACTGACGCATGTGGTGATCGTCGTAGGCGTAGTTCAGGGTGTTCTCGAAATCGGTTTCCAGCGGATCGATCGGGATGATGTAAGTCGCGTTCTCGGTCCACAGATCGAGCCATTCGACAAAATCGCCGTGATCGAGCATGTCCGCTTCCTGCCAAATGAAAGCGCTGACCTGGTTGAGCAATTGCAGATTGATCATGGTGTTCTCCATCGACTCAGGCCGACATCATCTTTTTCCACTGCTGGTAGCCAGCGCGCATGCCGGTCTCGGCACTCACATCGCTCACCCGCCCGTCTTCCGACTCCTTTTCGCCCGGCAGGCCGCGATTGAGCATGATCCACAGATCGGTGCCGGCACTGGCGCCGCGCTGTACGCGCTCCCATGCCTCGGAATCGTCCGGCGTGCCAAACCCCATCGGGCCCTGGAAGTGCTCATGCAGGCGCAGGCGATAACGGTTGGCCACGGCCGGGCCACCGTCCATGGTGATCACCGCGTGATGGATTTCGGTTTCGTCCACTGCGATGGGTTGCAGCACCCGGAAGAACGCCATGGAACAAGCGACGTTCGGGAACAGGTTGAGGTTGAAGCCCGAACCGCCTACCGCACGTACGATACGGCGGACCGATTCCTCGTCCTGGCCTTCGGCGCGCAGTTGCGCGGCCAGATCCTCAAAGCGCGCCGGGATCGGCAAATCGAGATTGGCCTCCAGATCGACCAGGTCGGGGATCATCACCATCACGCTGTGGCCGTTGCCGAGGTCTTCGACGTAGCCCGGCCCTTTGACGAAATCGAACAGCTCCAGCGTCTGTTCATCCACGGACGACAGGAACGACTTGTGCACCAGCGGGAAGTGATAGGCATCGGTGGTGTTTTCCAGCTGGATTTTCCAGTTGCCGGGGAAGCGGAAGCGATGCTCGCCTCCCACCTTGACCGGGTAACCGGCGCCCTGCTTCATGAACAGGTCAATCCACTTCTTCGCCGGGCCGAGGAAGTCGACGAGGGGCTCGATATCATCCTTGAAGGTGGCGAAGATCATGCCGTTGTATTGCTCGACACGCAGGCCGACCAAAGGCAAGTCGGCCTTTTCCAGGCAATCGCCGTAACTTTCTGGGTGCGGCACACCACGCAGGCTGCCATCCAGGGCGTAGCTCCAGCCGTGATAAGGGCAGACGAAACTGTTGGTCTTGCCCTTCTTGTGTTCGCACACCGTTGCGCCACGATGGCGGCAGCGATTGAGCAACACATGCACGTCTTTCTTGCGATCGCGTACGACGATTACCGGCTGCTTGCCGACGTAAGTGCTCTTGTAGCTGCCGGAATCGGGAATCTCGCTGGCATGCGCGACCCAGATCCAGGTGCTGTAGAAAATCTTGTCCAGCTCCTGCTCGAAGAGCTTGCCATCGGTGTACATCGACGTGTGAACACGGTCATGCAGAACCAGGTCGGAGGGGCTGGCGTCCAGCGTTACGGTGTTTATCAGGTTATTCACGATCACTCCTCGTCGGCAGGCGTCGCCGACTTCAAGAATTCCGGGTGTCACTCCCCGGATTGGCCAGGTACGGGCAGGTGGGCGGCGCTATTCCAGGTATCGACCGGGCGACTGAACAGGTTCTCGGTCTGAAAGTGCGCCATGCGCCACTGCCCCTGTTCCTGGGCGAACCGCACGCTGAGGCGAGCGCTGTTGAGGTGCGAGGCACCCGAGGCAAAGGTCGAGGCCTGCAACATCACCCAACTGGCATCCGCGGTCTCGCCGCTGACCCGGATCAGCTCCGAGGTCAGGAAATGCACGTTCAGCGAAAAGTGCGCAGGTTCGACCATGTAGGTCGCAAACATCGCTTTGATCGCCTCACGCCCGCGGTAACCGCCGAAGCTGTTCTGGTACCTGGCTCCCTTGCCTTCCCAGATCGCCTGCGCCGTGAACAGAGCGGCCAGCTCCTCGAGGGGGGAGCCCACGCCCAGTTCATCGCACAGGAACATGTAGCGGTTCATGCAGGCGCGAATGGCGTTCTCGCTTTCCAGCTGTTGGAGCCGCTGCTCCAGTGCGCGCAAATGCTCTTGTGATGACATGGCGACTGCTCTCGATTCAGCGCTGGATGATCAGTTCGCGACCGGTACGGGCCTCGACCTTGCAGTACTTCCAAAGTTTGTAGGGGCCATCGCCGACCTCCGTGGTGCGAAACAGATTGCAGGCGGCGTGGACGGTTTCGATGTCCGGCACATCGGCCAGCAGATACGTGGTCCAGGGCCAACCGGCGGAGGGGCCGACCATGCTCTGGTCATCGTCCATGTTGCCCAGCACGGTCACGCCAGGCAGATCGGCGATGCCGTTCCACATGACGCCGAACGCGGCCCATACCTCCAGCGCCTCGGGACGCGGAGCATCGAAGAAGTTCTGGTTGATGCCGATGCAGAACAGGACTCGCAGGGATTTTTTATCGGTCATGGGGTTCACCAATCAGTAGGGAAAATTACAGGTAGCCCGGCAGCGGCTTATTGCCGAAGAAAATCGCGCCGGCGTTCTGGTAAGTCATGTCGCCCATGAAGGCGTGCTGGGTAATGACCTGGGTGTCGTTGACGAAGCGCGACAGGGGGCTGGTACGGTACACCCCGCTCATACCCGAAAGCATTTGCGCGGTGCGCGCTACATCGGCCGAGACACGAGTGGCATGGGTCGAGGACAAGCGCAGCATATTGGTCTGCTCGACACTCACCGGATCGCCGGCCAGGACGCTGGCCCAGGCATCGTCGATCGCCTGGTAGAACCACGACCGCGCAGCGCGCAGCGCCGCTTCGGCCTTGGCCATTTCGACCTGAGCCAGCGGCCGGTCGGACAATGACGGCGCACCGGTCACGGAGATTCGGCCACTGGCCATGCCACTCAACTCGTCGAGGGCAGCGCGCGCAACGCCCAGGCCGACCACCGACAAGACCTGAGTGGCGAACGACAGGGACGGATAGCGGAAAAACGGCTCGTCAAGACTCGAAGGACCGCCGCGAACGAACGTCCACTCCTCAGGCACCACGACGCCTTCGACGACGACGTCATGGCTGCCGGTGCCGACCAGGCCGACGACGTTCCAGGTTTGCTCGATCCGCACCTTTTCCCGAGGCATCACCGCCAGCCGTGGAAGGCCGAGCATCTCGCCGTTCTTCGGGCTGATGCCCACCCCGATCAGCGACGCCCCCATGCAGCCGCTGGAAAATTTCCAGCGCCCGTTCACCTCCAGGCCACCTTCGACAAATGGCGCGGGCTGCGGTGGGAAGATCCCGCCGGCGAATACCACGTCAGGCGAGTCGGCGTAGATTTTCTGCAGGGTTTCCAGCGGTAGCGCCGCCAGATAAACCGGGCTCATGCCGAAGCTGGCGACCCAGCCGGCGGACCCATCGGCGATGGAGATGTCCTCGACCATCTGGCAAAACTCGGCCGGTGAGCGCTCGTCACCGCCGAAGCGCTTGGGCACCAGGGCACGATAGACGCCGAGCGTGCGGAACTGTTCGATGACATCCTGCGAGATGCATTTTTGCTGGTCGAATTCTTCATTCCGGGCACGCGTGCGAATCTCGACCAACAGATTCTGAAAGGCTTCATTCGCCGTGATCGGCACACGGCGCTGGTGATTCAGCTCGCTTGGCGCAGTCATGGGTTTCTCCATAGTAAGCATGACGATTTACTCTTCCAGGCGCCGGACCAGCTCGCGGGCGACTGCACACAGCAGTTCGTCCGCGCCATGGGCGGCAATGAGTTGCAGGCCTATCGGGAGCCCCGAAGCGCTTTCCAGAGGAATGCTCAGAGCCGGATGACCGGAAAGATTGAAAGCGCGCACCAGTGAGGTCATGCCCAGGGCGGCGCGAGTGTCGGCCGCATCGACGACCCGCAATGGGAAGTCGGGCATGGTCGGCATGGCCAGGATTGGGGTGATCGCCAGGGCTGCGTCCACTTCTGCGGTAAACGCGCGACGGGTGATTTCGGCTTCTTCAACGAACTTGGCCGTGGTCAGGCTGGCTGCGCGCAAACGGTCGGCGACATCGCTGCCGACCCGGCCGGTTTGCAGCAGATGACCGCACGCGGCCCAGGTTTCGGCGTTGATGATCGCCATCCCGGCGCCATACGCTGCGGACATACCAGGCAGCGTCTGCTCAAGCAGCTTGAAGTGCGAACGCCCCAGCGCCTGGTTAACCACCGCCTGGATCTGTTCGTGGACCTCCACCGCGACTACGCCGATAGCAAGATGCTCGGGCAGCGGGACGGGGGCGAACGTGGGATCGATGATGCCCATCGCTTCGATCAAGCGATCCATATCCCGCGCCAGGGGGCCTACGCAATCGAGGGTGCTGTGCGTCGGCATGACACCCTGGCGACTGATCCGGCCAAAGGTAGGCTTGAGGCCGAAAACCCCGCAGCACGCCGCGGGAATCCGTACCGAGCCCCCGGTATCGGTGCCCAGCGCGAAGTCGCAAAGCCCGCCCGCCACCGCCGCCGCCGAACCGCTGGAGGAGCCACCCGGTATATAGCCCGGGTAGCGCGGATTGGCTGCCGTGCCCGTCCAGGCGTTGAGGCCGGTAGTCCCGAAAGCCAGTTCATGCAGGCTGGTTTTGCCGGTGATCCGGCAGCCCGCACCCAGGAGCGCCCGGACCACTTGGGCATGCTCGCCGGCCGCCGGAGCATCGACCAGTGCGTTGCTTGAAGCACGGGTCGGATAGCCCGCGATATCGATGGTGTCCTTCACCATGACCGAAAGGCCATCTCCCCCTAAAGCTAAATCCTGGACAACGATCGACATGCTCTTTACCTGCTCTTTGTGTATCGCCAGAACGGATGCCCTCGGCATGAAAGCCTGGGTGAACGCTTAAATCTAAAATCATAATAATTACGTGAAATGTCAATTGAATTTTACCAAATAAAAAGATGTGTATTTTCGGTGCATATTTTCACTTTTCGCACCAGTGACGTGCAGTTTTGTAACACCGGCATAGAGATAGGAAAAACCGGAAAACATAATATTTACCCTTATAAATCAATACGTTAATTACATATCAATAACGATTAACAACAAAACATTTGAAAAATATCGAGTTGACTCTTCCGTCAGAAAACCCAAAAACAAAAAAAATAAAACCGTGAAAAAAACCACTTAAAAAACATAAAAAAACACTGATTTTTCAGTGTTCAAATTCTTGGTTTTCGGGGTCGATCAAGGCCTTTATTGATCCAGATCAAAGCCTTGCCCAGCATGGTGTGGTGCCGGTTTTATCCGCCTTCCAGATGCCCCTGTGACAGACCGCCGGAAGGCCTTGGCAGGATCGCCTCGACACTGCCCGCTCCGGGTATCGCCATGACGGGTTTGCGCCCTGCACCAAAAAATTTCTGGCATGCAACCTGCTTTTGCCCTCATCGCCTTCGATCGATAGCTCATGGTCGAGCGCCACCTCAATGGCTCGGTAACGCCCCAGGGGTGTCGCAGCAGTTCGCCCAAAAAAACAGGGCCGTACCTTGGGCCGTACTCGCACCACGTCGTGGTCGGGGCGGCTGACCATTAGCCTTTTGCCGCGTTGCAACTCTTCGGAGAAAGTCATGCTTTTCAGAAAAGCCGTGTCCACGTTGTTGTTGAGTGCCGTCTGCGCTGCCGCCCAGGCAGATGTGAAAGTCGGGGTCATTACCTCCTCCACCGGGCCGATCGCACTGGTCGGGCTACCCCAGAAAAACACTATCCCCCTGCTGCCGGCCCAGGCTGGCGATCAGGCGGTGAAGTACATTTCTCTGGATGATGCGAGCGACCCGAGCGCTACGGTGAAGGCGCTGAAGAAGTTGATCGACGAAGAAAATGTCGACGCCATCATCGGCCCGAGCGGCTCGCCCAATGCCATGGGTGTGATCCAGTTCGTCGCCGAAGCTGGCGTGCCGCTGCTGGCCCCGGTTGGCACCGCCGCGGTGGTGCTGCCGATGACCGAGCAGAAGAAATGGGTATTCAAGACCACGCAGAACGATGACCTGATCGCCAAGGCGCTGTTCGAACACATGGCCAAGAAGGGCGTGAAGACACTCGGCTTCATCGGCACCGGTGACCCTTATGGCGAGAACTGGGCCAAGGTTGTGAGCGGCCTGGCGGCGCAGCACAACATCAAGGTCGTGGCCAACGAGCGCTTCCAGCGCCAGGACACGTCCGTCACCGGGCAGAGCCTGAAAATACTCGCCAGCCGTCCCGACGCGGTACTGGTCGCCGCGCCCGGCAGCTCGGCGGTGATGCCGCAGACCACACTGTTCGATCAGGGCTATCGCGGGCAGATCTACCAGACCCACGGCGCGGCACTGCCGGACTTCCTCAAGCTGGGCGGAAAAAAGGTCGAAGGCACCATTCTGGCTGCCAGCCTGATGCTCGTAATCGATGAAATCCCGGACAGCCACCCCTCGAAGAAAATCGCCAGCGACTACACCACGGCCTACGAAAAGCTCAATGGCAGCAAACCGGCGACCTTCGGCGGGAACACCTTCGACGCCGGCTTGCTGCTACAGCAGGCAATCCCGATTGCAGCCAAGAAAGGCGCACCCGGAACTCCCGAGTTTCGCGCGGCCCTGCGCGATGCACTCGAGCAAAGCCACGAACTGGCCGGCACCCAGGGTGTTTACAACATGACACCGCAAGACCACAGCGGCTTTGACGAACGCGGCCGCGAATTGATCGTGGTCAAGAACGGCACCTGGATGCTGCTGCAAGACCATTGATCGAAGCCTGGTTGCACGGCCCGCCGCACGCCCCGCTCGATTGCCGACGAGGCGATCCGCACCTGCACGCGGGCCTGATATTCAATCTGTAGACAAGAGCTCTCATTATGAATTTCCAGATAGCCATGCTGCTGGGCCAGGACGGCATGACCAATGGCGCGATCTATGCGCTGTTGGCCCTGTCGATCCTTCTGGTGTTCACCGTGACCCGGATCCTGTTGATCCCCCTGGGTGAATTCGTGACCTACGGCGCCTTGACCATGGCCACGTTGCAGAACGGCCACCCGACGGCCCTGGTCTGGCTGCTACTCGGCCTGACACTGATCGATTGCGCGCTCGACCTGTGGGGGGCGGCACGTGCGAGCCTTCGGCTTGCCGTACGCATTCTCTTCAAGCTCGGCTACGCGGGGCTGCTGGCGGTGCTGATCAACACCTTGCCATTGGCCGAGTTGCCGATGGCGGTCCAGGCGCTGCTGACGCTGGCGCTGGTGGTACCATTGGGGCCGCAAATCTACCGCCTGGTGTTCCAACCGATCGCCTCGGCCAGTTCGCTGGTCCTGCTGATTGTGTCGATCGCCGTGCACGTCAGCATGACCGGTATGGCGCTATTGCTGTACGGCCCCGAAGGCGCCCGCACCAGGCCCTTCTCCGAAGCCGGGCTGGAACTCGGTCCGGTGACCTTCAATAGCCAGACCCTCTGGGTCCTGACCGTGTCCCTGGGGCTGATCGTCGGTTTGTACCTGTTCTTCGAGCGCACGCTTTATGGCAAGGCCTTGCGTGCCACCGCGATCAACCGCATGGGTGCCCGGCTGATGGGGATTTCCCCGACGCTCGCGGGCAAGTCGACCTTCCTGCTCGCCGCGCTGATCGGCACGCTTTCGGGGATCCTGATCGCGCCGATCACCACACTGTACTTCGACTCCGGTTTCGTCATCAGCCTCAAAGGTTTCGTCGGGGCGATCATTGGCGGGCTGGTCAGCTATCCGGTCGCCGCACTCGGCGCCCTGGCGGTGGGCCTGATCGAAGCCTTCTCCATGTTCTGGGCCAGCACCTATAAAGAAATCATCGTGTTCACGCTGATTATTCCGTTCCTGCTTTGGCGCTCATTCACCCGTCGTCATGTGGAGGAAGAAGAATGAATTCGCGCTACCTGTTACTTGCCTTGTTGCTGGCGGTGGGCATTGCGCCGCTGCTGTTGCCCCCCTACTACGTCACCCTGCTCAACTACATCGGCATGTACGCCATGGTGGTGCTGGGGCTGGTGCTGCTCACAGGCGTCGGCGGCATGACCAGTTTCGGCCAGGCCGCGTTCGTCGGGCTCGGTGCCTACACCTCGGCCTACCTGACCACCGCCGAACAATTGCCGGCCTGGCTGGCCTGGGCCGGAACGTCACCCTGGCTGACGCTGCTGGTGGGCGTGGTGCTCACCGCTTCGGTCGCGCTGATTCTCGGCGCGCTGACGCTCAAGCTGTCCGGGCATTACCTGCCGCTAGGGACGATTGCCTGGGGGCTTTCGCTGTACTACCTGTTCGGCACCCTGGAATCTCTGGGCGGCCATACCGGCGTCGGTGGCCTGCCGTCGATCTCGTTGTTCGGCCTGAAGCTGGACAAGGGCGAGAACATTTTCTACCTGATCTGGGCCCTGCTGTTGCTGGCGATCGTCATCACCCAGAACCTCCTCGACTCTCGCGAAGGCCGCGCCATCCGCGCCCTCAAGGGTGGCCAGGCAATGGCCGAATCGATGGGCGTCGACACCTTCCGTTCGAAGATGGTGATCTTCATCATTTCCGCGGTGTTCGCGGCGATTTCCGGCTGGCTCTATGCCCACACCCAACGCTTCGTCAATCCGACGCCATTCGGTTTGAACATGGGCATCGACTACCTGTTCATGGCCTTGATCGGCGGTGTCGGCAGCGTCTGGGGCGCCCTGCTCGGCGCGGGCATCCTGACCCTGCTCAAGCAGTGGTTGCAGGACTGGTTGCCGGCTCTGCTGGGGCATACCGGCAACTACGAAATCATCGTGTTCGGCATTCTGATCGTGGTCCTCATGCAGCGTGCGCCCGCCGGTCTCTGGCCATTGCTGGCGCGCCTGATACCGGCCCGCGCCAAGGTACGCCGCCAGGTCCACAGCACCGACGCCCCGGCTGTGCCGCTGGCACATCGGCGACAGCCTGAACATGGCGAACGAGTCCTTGAAGCGCGGCATGTGACCAAACGCTTCGGCGGGCTGGTGGCCAACAACGACATGAGCCTGGAAATCCGCTCCGGCGAAATCCTCGCGCTGATCGGCCCCAACGGCGCCGGCAAAAGCACCCTGTTCAACCAACTATCCGGTGTCGACACACCGAGCAGCGGCGATGTGCTGTTCATGGGCCAGAAGATCAATGGCCTGAATGCCCGGCAAGTGGCACGCATGGGCATGAGCCGCACCTTCCAGCACGTGAAACTGCTGGGCAACATGAGCGTGCTGGAGAACGTCGCCATTGGCGCGCATTTGCGTGGCAAGCAAGGCGTGCTGTCGGCGGCCCTGCACCTGGATCGTCGCGAGGAAGCCCGGTTGCTCGGCGAAGCCAGGCATCAACTGGAGCGCGTGGGCCTCGGCGACTACCTGTATGAAGAGGCCGGGAGCCTGGCCCTGGGCCAACAACGGATTCTGGAAGTTGCCCGCGCCTTGTGCGCCGCCCCGTACCTGCTGCTGCTCGACGAACCCGCGGCCGGCCTGCGTCTGAAAGAAAAGGAAGCCCTGGGCGTCCTGCTCAGCCGCCTGCGCAGCGAAGGCATGGCGATCCTGCTGGTCGAGCACGACATGGACTTCGTCATGGGCCTGGTCGACCGCGTGGTGGTCATGGAGTTCGGCCAGCGGATCGCCCAGGGATTGCCTGAAGACGTACAGAAGGATCCCGCGGTACTGGAAGCCTATCTGGGAGGAGCCGAATGATGAACATGCAAGTGGAACCGCACCTCACACAGCGCAACCAGGTCGACGACGCCGTGCTGGAGATCAAGGACCTGAACGTGGCCTATGGCAAAGTCGAAGCGCTGAGCGACGCCAGCCTGACGGTGGGCAAGGGCCAGATCGTGACGGTGATTGGCCCCAATGGCGCCGGCAAGACCACCCTGCTTTCGGCAATCATGGGCGTGCTTGGCTCCCGGGGGCAGGTTCATTTCGATGGCAGCCTGGAAGCCTTGCCGGAAGTGGAAGTGATGGTCTCACGGGGCCTGGGACTGGTGCCGGAAAAACGCGAGCTGTTCACCAGCATGAGCGTGGCCGACAACTTGCTGCTCGGCGCCTTCCAGCGCCATCGCCGGGGCGACCGGCGCTACAGCGAGACGCTGGCCGAAATCTATGAGCTGTTCCCGCGTCTCTGGGAGCGCCGTGAACAACTGGCAGCGACATTGTCTGGCGGTGAACGACAAATGCTCGCCGTGGGTCGGGCACTGATGGCCAAGCCCAAGCTCCTGATGCTCGACGAACCGAGCCTGGGCCTGGCGCCGCTGATTACCCGGGAGATTTTCCGGATCATTACCGCCCTGCGCGAGCAAGGGGTATCGATTCTGCTGGTGGAGCAGAACGCGCGCGCCGCCCTGCGGGTGGCCGACTACGCCTATGTGCTGGAAACCGGCCAGATCGCCATACAGGGCCCGGCGCAGCAACTGGCCGACGATCCGCGCGTGATCGAAGCCTATCTGGGCCTGGCCAGCAAGCACCAGGAAATGCTCGCCAACTGACGGCTGCCCTGCCCCGGCGACCGAAGGGCGCCGGACGCGTCGAGCACGGTCTTATCCGGCCTTTGAACATCTGGAGTCGCGATGAACGCTATCCCCCTACGCATCGGCATCGCCGGTGCCGGTGCTATCGGCTGCACCCTGGCAGCACGTCTGGCTGCTAGCGGCCACATGGTCAAGGTACTGGCCAGAGGAGAAACCCTGAGCGCCATCCGCCGTGACGGCATCCACCTGAACGACCTGGACGGCCACCACCATGTACGGGTCGACGCCAGCGACGACGCCGCCAGCCTCGGCGAGCAAGACCTGATTTTTCTCTGCGCCAAGGCACAAGCCCTGGCCACCCTGCTGCCGCAGTTGCAACCGATGATGACTGCCGAGACGGTGGTGATCCCGGTGGTCAACGGCGTGCCGTGGTGGTACTTCCACGGCGAGGGTGGACGCTACGCGGGGCAACAGGTGAACGCGGTCGATCCGCAGTCGATTCTCAGCCGGACCTTGGATCTGCGTCACGTGATCGGCTGCGTAGTGTTCATCACCGCACACTGCCCGGCCAGCGCCGTGGCCGAATCGCGCACCCCGCACCTGATGATTTTCGGCGAACCCGACAACCGTCTCAGCCCGCGCCTGGAGCGTGTGCGCGCACTGATTGAAAGTGTCGGAATAGAAGCGCGAGCCACCGACCGCATCCGCGACAACCTGTGGACCAAGATCATCGCCAACCTCACCTCCAACCCGCTCTCGGTGATTACCGGCGCCACCCTCGAGCAGCTTTACAGCCTGCCGGAGCTCCGCGACCTGGTCAGCAGTTGTCTGCACGAAGCCCTGCTGACGGCCGCCGCTTATGGCGCGCGCGTGAGCATCGATCCAAGGACCTTTCTCGAACTCGGCGCCGGCATGGGCGCCGTGCGCACCTCAATGCTGCAGGACTATGAGAAAGGCCGCCCTCTGGAGCTGGCCGCCATCGGCGATGCGGTGCTGGAGCTGGCCGATGGCATGGCGATCCCGATGCCCATCACTCGCCACCTCATTGCCCTGGCACGCTTTCGCGGCGAACAGGCCCGTCACTGACTCACTACAACCAGGACATCGACATGGAACAGACCCCATTGGCAACACCCCAGACGTGCAGCGACGAAGAATGGGCACTGCGCGTGCAACTTGCGCATTGCTACCACCTGGTGGATTTCTTTGGCTGGACCGAGACCATCTTCAACCATATTTCCGCACGCCTGCCCGGCCCGGCGCACCACTATCTGGTCAACCCGTTCGGCCTGAATTACACCGAAGTGACGCCGGCCAACCTGCTCAAGGTCGACCTGCACGGCAAGAAGCTCGAAGACTCGCCCTATGACGGCAACCCTGCCGGCTTCGCCCTGCACAGCGCAGTGCACGGTGCGCGCGCAGATATTCAGTGCCTGATCCACACGCACACCACGCCGATTTCGGCGATTGTCATGAAAAAGGCCGGTTTTGCTCATAACGACTTTTATGGGGCGCAACTCTACGGTCGGATCGGCTACCACACCTTCGAAGGCATCACGCTGTTTGATGACGAAAAAACCCGAATGATCGACAGCCTCGGCGACAAGCACATTCTGGTGCTGCGCAACCACGGCATTGCCGTCGGCGAAAGCAGTATCGCCAAGGCGTTCTTCCTGTTGTGGACGGTGCAGCGCGCCGCCGAAATCCAGTGCCAGGCCGGCGCCTTGGGCGGTGAAGACAATCCGCTGCCGGAGGCGATCAGCCGCAAGTGCGCCGAACTCACGGCCATGCTCATTCGGGACAGCGGTTTCGCGGTGAAATTCTTCGACGCCATGGTTCGCAAAATGTGCGCCGAACTCGGCCCGCGCTGGTAATCGCGAGAGCGCTCAGTGGCTGGTTCAAGGGTCCGTCAGGCGGCCAGCCGCCTGACGGAATCGATCGAGCCAATCAGCGGGCTCGCACCTGCGATTCGCAGCAGCGCCGAACAGCCCCAGGCGCGGCTCTGCATGCTCAACCGTACCCCGGCCTTCGCACTCCTACCCACCCTGTTTTAGCCGATCAAGGGTGGCCGACACTTTCGTCAAAACCTCACACACGAGCGTCCGACCTGAAGGCCTTGCCCAAGGCACGCTGTGACCTGTCTGCTGGTTTTTTGCTGCGTGCGGCGCGACAATGGCGCCCGCTATCAACCCAGCTCACCAGAAAGACTACGCCAACCTTTATGACCACCCCGAAAAAGCGCCTGAGCCGATACAACCCCGCCAGTGAAGACTTCAAGAAGGAAGATTTTCCCTTCTACTGGCTGGCTCGCCTGCATGGCCGCTACTCCATGGCCATGGAGAAAGCGCTGAAAAAAATCGATATGGATATCCCGCGCTGGCGGATTCTGTTCATCCTCAAGGAAAATGGCGAATCAAGCATTTCGGAAATCTCCATCCATGCCATCGCAAAGCTCTCGACCATCACCAAAATTGTCTATCGCATGAAAGCCGATGGCCTGGTGGAGACCAACACTAGCGCCAGCGATGGGCGCGTGACTCAGGTCTCCCTCACCGATATCGGCCGCCATACCATCGAAGAAGTCCAGCACTGCACCAGCGATATCTTCCGCACCAGTTTCAAAGGCCTGACCGAGGCCCAGATCACCAAACTGAACGGAACCCTGGAAAAAATATTCAATAACCTGCCGGAAGACTGAACCGCAGCGAGCAAAACGCCAGGCCCGTAGCTTGAGTACCCGCTTATGGCCAATCCGCTGCATCGGCCGATTGAATCCACGGCCGAAACCAGCCCTTCTACCTCCCCAACACCGGCCGTTTATATGAGCGCCCTTGCGCTTCAAGGTGCGCCCTTGAATGACTGACACCTTGCAGGGCAACTGCCTGTGCGGCGCCATTGAATACCAGCGCTCGTCCCGCCCCAAAGCGCTTTCCCACTGGCCATTGCAGCCAGCGCCGTAAAAGCCATGGGTGGCATTCGCCCCTTAGGGCAGGTGCTGCGAAGCGATCTGCGTATCGTTCAAAGTGCCAACCATCACGCTGGAAGGCGACGTCAACGGCCCCCGGCAAGAGCACGCACATCTACGGACAACTCAAGCCCGCCGCGCCAACAGCAACACCGAAGCCGCCGCCGACAACAACGCCGCGCAGCAGCGGTTGAAGATCTTCTTGCCGCGCGGCTCGGCGAACCAGCGGCGCATGTGCAGGCCCATGCAGGCGTAGGCGCTGATGGCTATCCATTCCAGCAGCAGGAACAAGGCGCCGAGCACCAGGAACTGGCCGGGGACCGGGGCCGCGGGGTCGACGAATTGCGGCAGGAAGGCGGTGAAGATCAGGATCGCCTTGGGGTTGCCGATGGCCACCAGGAACTCCTGCCGGGCCAGCGCGGCCAGCCCCAGGGGCGCGGTCTTTTTTTCGGTTTCGGCCTGGGTGTCGGTGCTCCAGAGCTGATACGCCAGGTACAGCAGGTACGCCGCGCCCAGGATCTTGATCGCATAGAACAGCAGTTCCGAGGCTTGCAGCACCACTGCCAGCCCGGCCGAGGCCAGGGCGATCATCAGGGCGAACGCGGCCAGTCGCCCGGCACCCGCCAGGCAGGAGGTGCGAAAACCGTAGGCCGTCGCGTTCCTGACCGACAACAGGTTGTTGGGCCCGGGCGCCATGTTCAGGGCGAAGCAGGCCGGGAGAAACAGCAACAGGGTGGCGAGGTTCATCGAGGGCTTCTCTGCAAGGAGTCGAACGGGTCGGGCTTGCAACATATAAGAGCATCGGGGCGCAATACAACCCGCCCCCGCGACCCGGCCCGTGCTAAAACCGCCACCGCCCGCCGCGCTGTTCTACGCTGCACACATCCAGCCCCGGCTTGACTCGTCCCCCCGCGCAAGGAGCGCCCCCATGGCCGATTTCTACAACACCCAGACGCTCGACGGTTTCACCATGAAGCTGTGGCGCGGCGAACGCATGTGCCTGATCGGTTTCGATGTCGACACCCCTCCCCCCGACCTGGTGGGGTTCGCCATCGAATGCCGGTTTCCCGGCAGCACCGACTTCAAGCCCCTGCCCAACCGCATCGCCTTCGCCTACGACGAGCCAACCCACAGCGCGGTCGATGGCCAGCGCAAGTATTCCTCGCTGGAAGCGCCCTTCCAGAAGTTTCGCTGGGTTCACGTCCCCCATGAGGTCGACCAAGGCACCTTCACCTACCGGGGCCGGATGATGCACATGGCCAACGACGGCCAGCTGGTTTCCGGCACGGCCATCGAACTGGCGATCGACCTCGACCCCATCAGCTACGAAGGCATCCTCGACATTGGTTTCACCCGGGGCTTTACCTCCTCGCAGGCCTTCCGCGACCGGGTGCCCGCGGGCGTCAAGGTCGATGTGTATGGCAAGAGCCTGATTCCATCGAAAACCAAGGACGGGCTCGACCACCCGAAGACCGAGACGGCCATGTACCAGTGGCTCGGCTTCGAGGCGGTGTCGATGATTTTCGCGGTGCTGGATGAAGTCCTGCGGCAGCCGGACACCACCCTCGATGTCTTCGCCTACGACTTCAACGAACCGGACATCCTCGCCAGACTGGAGGCGCTGGGTAGTCGCCTGCGCATCATTATCGACGACGCCGGCGATCACGCCGCCCCCGACAGCTGCGAGACCCGGGCCGCCAGCCGCCTGCTGGCCTCGGCCGGCGCGGACCGGGTTCGACGCAGCCACTTCCATGGCCTGCAGCATCACAAGGTGCTGATCGCCCGGCGCAACGGCAAGCCTTACCAGGTGCTGTGCGGCTCCACCAACTTCAGCTTCCGCGGCTGTTATGTGCAGAACAACAATGCGCTGTTGTTCAAGCACCTCGAGGTAGCGGACCTGTTCGGCCGGGTCTTCGACGCCAGCTTCAGCGATCCGAAAAACTTCGAGGCCAGCGACCTGGCGCAGAAATGGCACGTGATCGAAACCGGCACCGCAACGACCGCCGGCCCGCGCCTGCATTTCTGTTTCTCGCCACACAGCGGCAGCGACCTGTCGCTCAGCCCGATAGGCGGCGCGATCGACCAGGCCAGCCGCTCGGTGCTGTTCAACATCGCCTTCCTCAATCAGATCACCAGCGGCCCCCTGTACGAGTCGATCAGCCGCCTCTACAAGCGCCCGGTGTTCAACTATGGCGTGACCGACAAGGCCTCGGGCATGGATGTGATCAAGCCCGATGGCACCTCGGCCGAGGTGGATTTCGCCTATCTCGCCAAGTACGCACCGGAACCTTTTCGCAGCGAGTGGTCCGGCGGCACCGGCATTTCGGTGCACAACAAGTTTGTCGTCACCGACTTCAACCTGCCGAGCGCCAAGGTCTTCACCGGTTCCTCGAACCTGTCCATTTCGGGGGAAGAAAAAAACGGCGATCACCTGGTCCTGATCGAGGACCAGAAAATCGCCGTGGTCTATGCCATCCAGGCCCTGCTGATATTCGATCACCTGCACTTTCGCAGCGTGATGCAAAAAGCCTTCACCAGCGCCGATGAGACCCAGGGGAAGCAGCCACCGCCACTGTTGCTGAAAAAACCCACCGCGATCTCGGGCCAGCCCGCCTGGTTCGAGGCGTACTACGTCGCAGGCTCACAGAAACAGGGCGACCGGCAGTTGTTCTCTCACTAAGGGTGCGAACTGTCGAAAGCCGCCAGGCGCCAGGCGCCAGGAAGGCCTCATGCCCTGCTGGCGCTTGTGCGGGTCAAACCGAGAAGATCATGCAGCCGATCGAACCGGCCTCGTGGTAGATGGCGTGGCCGCTGTTCTCCTCCGTGAAACCGCGCAACGAGTGTTTGGCCTCGTCGCTATAGGCCAGGGCCACCACCCAGCGGGCCTCGACAGGCTCGGTGTCGACAGGCCCGGTGTATTTGGCGATTTTCTCGATGTCCTTGCGGGTTTCCGCCAACAGTTTGTTGCCAGCGTTGGTGGCGCTCTCGACTTTCACCTCGATGGCATAGATCTCGCCACCCTGCCTGGCCAGTACATCCAGGTGCAGGGCGCCGTTCGGCGATGGGTAAGGCGCTTCGCGAGAGCACTCCAGGCGGGCTGCGCGCAGCAGCATCAGAAACTCGACCTGGAACCAGACTTCCCAGGCCGCGCCGGTACTGATGGCGGTCTCGATGTGCGAGTGCTTACTGAGGATGATGTGGCTGAGTTCGGTGTTTCTCATCGGGCGTTCCCTCTAATGGTTGGTAGAGAGAGGAACGAGCCGACGGCGCCGTTGTGAACAATGAGCGTGAGGCCGGCATGCCTGCGCATGCCGGCCTAGTGGTTTTATTTCCTGATGGAAACGATAGTGGCCGCGCCGCCGTCCAGGCGGAATGCGAAGGTCACCCGGTCGCCAATCGCCAGTCCCGCCAACTGCTCTGCGGTCGCGGCGAAGGTCATGGTCATCGACGGCCATTGCACGGCGGGGACGGCGCCGTGGGCGATGGTCACCCGCTGCTTCGCGGCATCGATGGCCTTGATCGTGCCCTCGGCACTGGCCTGTTGAACCTGTCGGGCTTCCTGCTTCATCTGCATGCCGTTCATGTCGTCCATTTTCATGCCATCCATTTTCATGCCGGGCATGTCCTGCGCGTGGGCGGCAAGGGACAGCGCGGCCAGGGTGCCAGCGATAACGATCTGGATCAGTTTCATAGGTTTTTTCCTTGTGTGATGGAGACAGCGCGAAGGTGCCGGCGGCGCATCAGGCGATAGGCCGCCGGTATGACGAACAGGGACAACAGGGGCGCGGTGAGCATGCCGCCGACCATGGGCGCGGCGATGCGGCTCATCACTTCGCTGCCGGTGCCGCTGCCCAGCAGGATCGGCAGCAGGCCGGCGATGATCACCGCCACGGTCATGGCCTTGGGGCGCACGCGCTGCACCGCGCCTTCGCGAATCGCCGCGAGCAACCCAGCCTCGGTACGCTCGGCGGATTCCTCGCGCTCGGCCCAGGCGTTCTTCAGGTACAGCAGCATGATCACGCCGAACTCGGCGGACACCCCGGCCAGGGCGATAAAGCCGACACCGGTGGCCACCGACAGGTTGAAGCCCAGCCAATAGAGGAACCACGCCCCGCCCGTCAGGGCGAACGGCAACGTGGCCATGATCAGCAAGGCTTCGTCGAAGCGGGTGAAGGTCAGGTACAGCAGCACGAAGATGATCAGCAGGGTGGCCGGGACCAGCAGCTTGAGCCGGGCGTTGGCCCGCTCGAGAAACTCGAACTGCCCGGAGTAGCTCAGGCTCATGCCCGGCTGCAGCTGGACCTGCTCGCTCACCGCCCGACGCAGGTCGGCGACCACGGAGGCAATATCCCGCCCCCGCACATCGACATACACCCAGCCCGAAGGCCGGGCGTTTTCGCTCTTGAGCATCGGTGGACCCTCGCTGACCTTGACCTTGGCCACGGTGCCGAGGGTGATCTGGCTGCCCAGCGGGGTGTAGATCGGCAACTGCTCCAGAGCCCCCAGCGAGTCCCGCCAGTCACGGGGGTAACGCAGGCTGATCGGGAAGCGGGCCAGCCCTTCAATGGTCTCGCCGATGTTTTCACCGCCAATGGCACCGCTGACGATCGACTGCACATCGGCGATATTCAGGCCGTAGCGCGCGGCCGCCTGGCGGTCGATGTCCACATCGATATAACGACCACCCGTCAAGCGTTCGGCCAGCGCCGAACTGACCCCGGGCACGTTCCTGGCCACCCGCTCGACGGCCTGGGTCACGGCATCGATCTGCCGCAGATCGCTGCCGGCCACCTTGACCCCGATCGGGCTCTTGATGCCAGTGGCGAGCATGTCCACACGGTTGCGGATCGGCGGAATCCAGATATTGGTCAACCCCGGGACCCGCACCACCCGGTCCAGCTCCGCCACCAGTTTCTCCGGGGTCATGCCCGGGCGCCACTGTTCGTGGGGCTTGAACTGGATAGTGGTTTCGAACATCTCCAGGGGCGCCGGGTCGGTGGCGCTTTCCGCGCGGCCGGCCTTGCCAAAGACATGCTCGACCTCCGGCACGGTCTTGATCAGCCGGTCGGTCTGTTGCAGCAGTTGCGCGGCCTTCTGCGCCGACAGCCCCGGCAGCGCCGACGGCATGTACAGCAGGTCGCCTTCGTCCAGCGGCGGCAGGAACTCTCCCCCTAGACGCGAGATCGGCCATAGCGCGCTGAGGAAGACCAGCAAGGCCACCAGCAAGGTCGCCCGGGGCCGGCGCAATACCGCCTCCAGGGCCGGTTCATAGATACCGATCAACCAGCGGTTCAGCGGGTTCTGCTGCTCGTTGGGAATCCGCCCGCGAATCCAGTAACCCATCAACACCGGGACCAGGGTCACCGACAGCCCCGCCGCCGCGGCCATGGCGTAGGTCTTGGTAAACGCCAGCGGGCCGAACAACCGCCCTTCCTGGGCCTCCAGGGTGAACACCGGGATGAACGACAGGGTGATGATCAACAGGCAGAAGAACAGCGCCGGCCCGACCTCGATCGCCGCCTCGGTGATCACCTGCCAGCGCGGCTCGCCTTGCAGGGTTTGCCCGGGATGGGCCTGGTGCCAGGCCTCGAGCTTCTTGTGGGCGTTCTCGATCATCACCACCGCCGCATCGACCATGGCCCCGATCGCGATGGCGATCCCGCCCAGGGACATGATGTTGGCGTTGAGCCCCTGGTGCCGCATCACCACAAAGGCGATCAACACCCCGATCGGCAAGGAGATGATCGCCACCAGGGAGGAACGCAGGTGCCAGAGGAAGATCCCGCACACCAGCGCCACGACGATGAACTCCTCCAGCAACTTGTGGCCGAGGTTGCTCACCGCGCGGTCGATCAGCTTGCTGCGGTCGTAGGTGGTGACGATTTCCACCCCCGCCGGCAGGCTGCGTTTCAGCTCGTCGAGCCGGGTCTTGACCGCCGCGATGGTTTCCCGGGCGTTCTTGCCGCTGCGCAGAATCACCACGCCGCCCACCGCTTCGCCCTCGCCGTCGAGTTCGCCGATGCCGCGGCGCATTTCCGGGCCGAGCTGAATCGTCGCGACCTCCCCCAGGGTCACCGGCACCCCGCCCGCCGTCAGCTTGAGTGGAATGGCGCGGAAATCATCGAGGGTCTTCAGGTAACCGGAAGCGCGCACCATGAACTCCGTCTCCGCCATCTCCAGCACCGCGCCACCGGTTTCCTGGTTGGCCTTGCCGATCGCCGCGCCGACCTCGGCCTGGGTGATACCGAGGCTGGCCAGTTTCAGCGGATCGAGCAGCACCTGGTACTGCTTGACCATACCGCCCACCGTGGCGACTTCCGCCACGTTCGGCAGGGTCTTGAGCTCGAACTTGAGGAACCAGTCCTGCAGCGCGCGCAGTTGCGCCAGGTCATGCCCGCCGCTGCGGTCCACCAGGGCGTACTGGAAAATCCAGCCAACCCCGGTGGCATCCGGCCCCAGCGCCGGCTTGGCACTGGCCGGCAAGCGACTCTGGACCTGGCTCAGGTACTCCAGCACCCGCGAACGGGCCCAGTACAGGTCGGTGCCGTCTTCGAACAACACATAGACAAAGCTGTCGCCGAAGAACGAATACCCGCGCACGGTCTTGGCCCCAGGCACCGAAAGCATGGTGGTGGCCAGCGGATAGGTCACCTGGTTCTCGACGATCTGCGGTGCCTGCCCCGCATAGGGCGTGCGGATGATCACCTGCACATCCGACAGGTCCGGCAGCGCATCGACCGGCGTGCTCTGCACCGACCAGACACCCCAGGCGCTGACGAACAGCGTCGCCAGCAACACCAGAAAACGGTTGGCCACCGACCAACGAATCACGGCTGCGATCATGGCTGGCTCCCCGCTTTATCCAGGCGTTCGACACGCAGGCCGTTGTCGCTCTGGCTCAGCGCCACCCGCACCTTGTCGCCCACCTTGAGGCCCTGCGTCAGGCCAGGATTGGCCAGAGGAAAGGTCATGGTCATGGCGGGCATGCCCAGGGTCTTGAAGGGACCATGGGCGAGCGTGACGTTCTGGCTGTCGATGGCCAGGATCTGCCCCTGGGCTTCATGCAAGGCAACTGCCGGGGCTTGCAACGAAGCGGCGACAATGCCCTTGAGGCTGGCTTCCGAGTCCAGCAAGAATTGCCCGGAAGCCACCACTTGCTGCCCCTCCTCCAGGCCGTTGAAGATGGCCGTCTGGCCAGCGTTGTCCGGCCCTGGCTGCACCTCCACCGGGCGATAGCGCCCGCCCTCTTCGGCGAGCATCACCAGGGCCCGGCGGCCGGTGCGAATCACCGCCTCGCTGGGCACCCACAACAGCGGTTGCTGCGTCGAACGCTTGAGGCTGACCCGGGCGCTCATGCCTGGTCGCAGTCGACCCTGCGGGTTGGCCAACTCGACCCGCACGCGAAGCGTACGGCTATCGGCATTGGCATCCGGAAGGATCGCGTCGACCCGCCCCGCGAAGACCTCCCCCGGGAAAGCCGGAAGACTGGCCTCGGCCACCTGCCCCGCGACGAGCGAGCCCGCCTGTGCCTCCGGAACCGCCACCGCCAGCCAAACACTGTTCAAGCCGTTGACCCGGGCCAGGGTCTCGCCGGCGGCCACGGTCATTCCCTGGCGGACATTCAGCTCTTGCAATACACCGCCGATGGGGCTGCTCAACGTCAGGTCCGGCTGGACCTTGCCACTGCGCTCGACCTGGGCGATCAAGGCCGCCGGCATCCCGCTAAGACGCAAGCGCTGGCGGGCGGCCGCGAGTAAACCGGCATCGCCACTGGCCTTGAGGGCGAGGAACTCTTCCTGGGCCGCCGCCCATTCCGGCACCAGGATATCCGCCAGGGCCGCGTTGGCCTTGAGCAGATCCCCCGGGGCCCGCGCATACACCCGTTCGACAAAACCTGCGGTGCGCGGCTGAATGACCGCCACCTCGCGCTCGTTGAACGCCAGCACACCGACTGCATCGACGCTGCTGGCAAATACCCCGCGCGTGACGGTGGCCAGGCGCAGGCCGAAGTTCTGGGTCAGGCTCGGGTCGATGCGCACCGCCGCGCCATCCCCCTGGGCTCCCTGGCCGTCGGCATACCGCGGGGTCAGTGGCATGTCCATGTACGGCGACTTGCCCGGCTTGTCGAACTTCTGCTGCGGGTACATCGGGTCGTACCAGTACAGCGCCTTGGGCTCGGCCGATGCCTCCTGCCCGACTGCGACCTCCGGCGCTTCGTTGAGGCGTGGTCGGGCCAGCCAATAACCGCCCGCCACACCCAAGGCGAGCGCGACGCTGACAATTGAAGCAACTTTCCAGATCGGCGAATTCATGGCGCGGTCTCTCCGTAGGCGAAATACAGGCGAGCGTTGGTCAGGGCACGCTGTTCCTCGATATCGATCTGCTTGAGGCGGGCTTCGATCAATTCGCGGCGGGCGGCGACCACCGCCGCCAGATCGCCCTTGCCGGCCCGATAACTGGCCAGGCTCAGGTCGACCTTTTCCCGGGCCAGCGGCACCAGGGTTTGCTGGTTGCGGCGCACCGCGCGGTCCAGGCGTTCATAGTCGGCCAGTTGCGCTTCCAGTTGCTGGGCGTGCTCCCGTGACATGGCTTCGCGCTCGGCCTGCAGCTGGCTCAGCTCGGCCTGCCTGGCAGCGATCCTGGGGTTCTGGCGCGAGCCAGGAAACAGCGGCAAGTCCCAGGAGAACTGCACGCTGACCATATCGCCGAACTCACGGCCACGGCGCTGATAGTCCAGCTCCCAGCTCCAGTCCGACTGTTTATCTGCCTCGGCTTCATGAACCTTGGCTTGCGCTTCGCGGGTCATGGGCACAAACGCAGCCAGTTCAGGGTGGTGTTGCAGGCTGTGCGAGTAGCCCAAGCCATCCATCGGCCACGCCGGCAGGCGTCCCTCGGGCCGGTCGTTGGCGGCGGTGCCGATCCAGCGCTTGAGCGCGGCCCGGGCCTGGGCCCGCTGGCTGACCAGCTCATCCTCGCGCTCCGCCAGTTGCGCGGCTTCCTGCCTGGGCGTCACCGCATCCGCCGGTAACCCGCGGCCAGCGGCAATCTGCGCGCGGACGGTGTCGCCCAGCAGACGGTTTTCCTTGTACAGGTCCTGGAGCAGCGCCTCCTTACGCTCCACCGAATAGCTGCCGATCCAGGCCAGGGCGGTGGACTGGCGTACGTTCAGTCGCTCCACCCGGCGCTCGGCGGTGGCACGCTCGACGGCCGCATCGGCAACCTCGACGCGGGCTTTGCGCTTGTCGCTATTGGGCATTTCCTGGCGGACCCCGACCATTTGCATGGTCATGGAATCCTGCTCAAGGCTCCAGCGATCCGAACCACCAATGGGAAAGTTCTGCACGCCCAACAGCAATTTGGGATCCGGCAGTTCGCCGGCGGGGATGGCAGCGCTGCTGGCGGCCTGGATTTTCGCGTCTTGCGCGCTCAGCGACGGCGCCGTGTTTTCCGCCAGACGCAACGCTTCATCGAGCGTCAGCGCGCCAGCGAGGCTCGGCAATGCCAGCACGCTTGCCGCCAGCCCGGCCACGAGGGGCCAGCCTGTGCGATAGCACTTGGGATTCATGTTGACGATTCCTGTGATGATCCACCGCGCGCCTTTTCAAGGCAGGCGCACGGCTACGCCCTCCCGCTAACGCGGGATGGAACTCAGAGCGGTACAGGAATCAGACGCGGGGCGGTCGCCACACCCCGGAAGGGCTTTGCGCGGGCAGGAAATCGTTGGGGATGGACAGGACAACGGGGCCGGACACGGTGACAGGCGGTTTGACGATCGAGACCTGCAACATGCCGCCCGTCTTGCATTCCTGGCCCGGCTTGCAGGGCTTGCCGTGTTCGACGGGGCTTTTCAGGTCATTGCAGCAATCCATGCCCATGCCGTCCATCATCGCCATGCCCATGGACTTCATCGGGCAGGGTTCGGTCGGCGCCTGAGCGCCCGCCATCCCGCTGAGGGGAAGCGCCAGGCTGATCAGGAACACAAGACAAAACCGCAGGTAGCGTTTCATGGGTCTGGAGTTTAGCGATAAAAAAAAACCGAGTGGTGGAAAACCGCTCTTGCCCTTGGACCGATGGCATAAACCGGCCGCCGAAAAAACCGGCTGCGCATGATATCAACGGACCAGGATTAAGCCAGGATTAGGGCGCGGAAAAATCGCTACAAGGACGGCTCGAACACCCCCGCGTCTTCCAGCATGTGCACCAGCGTTTGCGGCCAGACGGTGGCCTCGGTGGCTCGCAGATCATCGGCGGACCACCAATGATGATCGGCCATCACCTGGGCCTCGGACGAGGTCCAGCCTGCACGAGAGAGCGGCTGGTCTGGCGCGTGCACCACAAAATACTGCTCGACCGAGGTGACCCACTCGCCGCTGGGCAGTTGCATGGAAAACCGGCGACCGGCCACCGGCTCTCCCACCTCACTGACCTGAATACCGGTTTCCTCGTGCAGTTCACGAATCGCCGCGACCTGGAAGGTTTCGTCCCCTTCAAGCCCGCCACCGGGCGTGGCCCAATAGTCATCCCCCGCCAGCGCCCCTTCCTTGTGCAGGAAGCGGAACAGCAGGACCTTTCGCGAAGGGTTGATGACCAGCAATCTTGCCGATTTTCGTTCACGCATCGGTATCTCCCTGAAGTGTTGTTCTGATGTATGCGTCGACGCGTCTCACAACGGCAGCGAGCGGTCCTGAATCACCCGTTTCATCACCAGGGTCGAGGTCAGGCGCTGGACGTTGGGCAGCTTGGACAGGCGGTCATCGTAAAGCTGCTGGAAGGCCGGCAGGTCGCGGGTGATGACGTGCAGCAGGTAATCCGGCTCGCCAAACAGCCGTTGCGCCTCGACGATCTGCGGGATCGGCAGCAGCGCCGCTTCGAAGGCGGTCACCGCCTGGTGATCGCCCTCGCGCAGCGTGGCAAACACCATCGCCGAAAACGTCAGGCCCAGGGCGCTGGGCGACAACTGGGCGCGATAGCCCTGGATCACCCCCGACTCCTCCAGCGCCCGCACGCGACGATGGCACGGCGACAGGCTGAGGCCGACCCGTTCCGCCAGCTCGGTCACCGACAAACGCCCGTCCGCCTGCAGCTCGGCAAGAATCTTCTGATCAATTCTGTCCATCTGGAAGGATCTACCCCAAAACCTTATTTGGACTGGAATAATAGAGAAAATATTCTCACCGCACTCCATTAATCTTTCCGCAAACCTGATCTTTGCGAGAAAGAAGCATGCCCTCCCCGATTAACACCACCGTCGACAGCCCAGAAACAGCATTCACCCAGCAGCACAAGGCAAGACGGCTATGAGCCTGAGTATTTTCGCGGCGTTCTGGGCGGTGTCGTTTCTATTTGTGATCACCCCCGGGGCGGATTGGGCCTACGCGATATCGGCCGGCCTGTTCGGGCGGGTGGTGATACCCGCGGTGGCCGGCCTGTTGATCGGGCATCTGCTGGCGACGCTGATAGTGGCCGCCGGGGTCGGCGGGCTGATCGCCAGTAATCCCCTGGCCCTCTCGCTGCTGACCCTTGGCGGGGCTGGCTATCTGCTCTGGCTGGGCATCAATATGCTGCGCAACCCGTCCGTGCCCCGCGCCGGGGAGGCCCAAGCCTCTGCGTCCTGGGCTCGCTGGACCCTCAAGGGCGCCTGCGTCAGTGGCCTCAACCCCAAGGTGTTCCTACTGTTCCTGGCCTTGCTGCCACAATTCACCGACCCGCTGGCCGCCTGGCCGGTGCCGCTGCAAATCGTCGCGCTGGGGCTGCTGCATGCCTTCAGCTGCGCGGTGATCTACCTACTGGTGGGCTTTGCTTCCCGCGCCGTGTTGCAGACGCGCCCGGTGGCCGCGCAAGCGGTCAGCCGCCTCTCGGGGGCGCTGATGATCATCATCGCCGTGCTGCTGTTCATCGAGCAGATCCTGCGCTGAACCGGTATGTTCCACGGGTATCCAAAAGGCTCGAAACCGCACTCCCCCGAATACGCAAAAGGACCAGGAACCGCAATGAAAAGCTTCCGACAGCGCGCCGCCGAAGGGCTTCAGGCAGGCGACCGCTTCACCCTCTCCCGCTGTTTTTCAGAGGCGGATATCCAGGGCTTCGCCACACTGTCCCGCGACTACAACCCGGTGCATTTCGATGCCGAGTTCGCCGCGGCCCGGCGCTTCAGGGCACCGGTTTCCCATGGCCTGCTGACCGCCAGCCTGCTCACCGAAATCGGCGGACAGATCGGCTGGCTGGCCTCGGCCATGAGCTTCCAGTTCAAGCAGCCGGTGTATGCCGGCGACACCATCACCTGCCACTGGGTCATCCAGGCGCTGGACGAACAAGGCCGGGCTACGGCGGCCATCAGCATGACCAACGAAGACGGCATCATCGTCCTGGAAGGCCAGACCAGCGGCCTGGTGCCAGGGCCGAAGGAGCGGGCAATCCTGATGCGCATGCTGGCCGAGGGCGACCCGAGCAATGGCGCAGCGGGTGCGGGGGAATGATGGGCGTTGGGCGAACCGCGCGTCTGGCTCGCCCGTATCGATGTTCGGCCCGGGCTCACTCTTGCCGGATAATATCGACCGAGATCTCCCGCGCCGGAATCGGCCCTTTGTTCTCAAGCCAGTGCGTGGTGTCCCGGTCCTCGGGCCACCCTACTCCCGGGCCATAGTCCGTGTCGCCGCCATCGCGATGGTCAGTGATGGTGCCTTCCAGTATGTAGACGACGCCTGGCCGGTCTTTATGGTTGTGGATTGGCCCGAATACGCCTCCAGGCTCGATGGTCACCAGGCGCATTCTGAGTTGGCGCCCGGCCATGCCCTCGATTTCGGGACCCAGGTCAATGGTTGCCAGTACCTGCACTGCAACCCCTTTGGTTTCCGGTGCCACCTGTTCATTGCTCATGCTGCTCTCCTCCCTGTACCTACAGGGCCTCACTAGCAGTAGACACCCCTAAAAGGAGAGAGCTGCCGACAGGCGACAAAGGGTCGGAAGCAGGCGTTCAATGGGGACCAGGATGGATCGACTTCCTGCTCTCGGCTTCAGGCCCCACACTGGCAACACACATTCCATTCCCGGCGCGGTCGGCCCCGCTATTCGCCTTTAACTGGCGATGCAAAACCGGCACAATCGCCGGCTTTTTTCGCGACAGGAAGCGCCCATGCAACGGATTGTAATTCTGGGTAATGCCGGGAGCGGCAAATCCACCCTTGCCCGTGCCCTCGGCAAGCGCCGGAACCTGTCTGTGGTCCACCTGGACACGCTGTTCTGGGAACCCGGTTGGGTCGAACCCGACGCCGAGCAGTTCCGCGAACGGGTCCGCGCGGCGCTCGCACCGGCTGCCTGGGTGTGTGAAGGCAACTATGCCCGACGGACCTTCGACCTTCGCCTGCCCCGTGCCGACTTGATCATCTGGCTCGATACGCCACGGCTCACCTGTTTCACCCGGGTGATCATACGCAGCATCATGAACCGTCCCCGGCCTGACCTTGCCGCAGGCTGCACGGAAAAGCTCGATCGGGCATTCCTGACCTTCCTGCGCTTCGTATGGACTTTCGATCGCGGCTACCGCCCGGGTATCGAGGCGGTACGCCTGGCCATAGGTCCGCAGATTCCCACGCTGCACTTGCGCGGCAGCCGGCAGATTGCGGCGTTTCTCGATAGCCTGCCGGCGACGCCTGAAGCCTGCCTGGAGTGAATGCGGGGTCGCCCTCCCGGCACCACGCCCGGTTGAACCCGCAGCCGATAGCGGCCAGTCACGCCTGACGGCTTACCACCCTTTGCAATCGTTCGCTGGTGCCCAGGAAATCAGGGACGATTCAACATTTGACTTGCCAAAGGAGGGAATATCCCTTGCTGCCCCCTTGGAGGGATTGGCTATATAAATAAACGCACATCGATATTATGAAACGCCATTTTCGAACTATACGTAATACATTCGCAATCACTTTCACGGAGGAACTTGATCGTTAATAAAAAACATAACCATGCGCTTAAATTGCTCGCTTCGTTCGCAGGGACGAGCTAAAGCCCGCCCCTGAGTTCAATCGTTAGCTATATATCATCTCTCGGGATAGTCGAAGGGAATTGCTATGAACAGATCATTGGATGTTGTTCACTTGAGTAGCGTGACGTGCGAAGACGTTGAATTGCTATACAAGGAAAAGGCGAGGCATCTTCATGAGAAAATCGATGCGACCAGGGATGCTTATTTTGGATTCATCTTCCCGATAAATCGCACTGATCTTTCTGCGGTTTCAGAAGCATTCGAGTTGGATTACCAAGTTGCGCAGCTGATCTACAAGAAAAGCAAGGAGTTTTCCACCTTTAAAGTTCCGGGCAGAAAGTTCGGCCAGCTTACCAATCATATATACGGTGCGTCCGTACTCGCCCTGAGAGGGAAAAGCCTTGATACAGGTCTAGAGTCGGTCTCTGATCGCAGTATTAACGAACTTGCTGCCGCAAATGAGGATGTAATCCTGGAGATTGCAAGCGTGAGAGCATCCTGGTTCGGAAGAATATTCTTTCCTGCGCAAGCATTTTCAAATGCAATTTCTGTTTTTGGCGGCAACGTAAGTCCGGAAGCGCTTTTTGCTCTGGCCAAGGACTACGGTTATGCAAGTGTCGCGGGCAGTCGCAATACGATCAGGGGCGATTTCGGTATTGCCCTGTGGCTGACTCTACTTGCCCGGGCACCTTGAGCCTTATGCTGACAGGTGGCGCCTAACACCTTGAATAAAGCGCTTCACGGACAATCCTTACTAGGAAACCCTCAGGAATCACAACAAGGGTTCGAGGAAGCGCTTTTACACTCTCTCGGCTTCGAGCAGCCAGTGGCGAGCGTCGCTTCTGGGCGAAAGCCAGTGTTAACGAACAGCAATAGTCAGCCATTCGACATCCCCGACACCGACTGCTTAAATGGGCGCCCTTCCGTTCAAGGTGCGCCCTTAAATGACTGACACCTTCCAGGGCTGCTGCCTTTGCGGTGCCGTCAAATACCAGCTCTCGTCGCTCCCCAAGGCGCTTTCCCACTGCCATTGCCGCCAGTGCCGGAAAAGCCATGGAGCGGCATTCGCCAGCTATGGCAGTGTGTTGCGCAGCGATCTGCGCATCGTGCAGGGCGCCGGGAACCTCCAGTCCTATCGATCGTCCGAAACGGTGCTGCGCCAGTTTTGCGGCCAGTGCGGTTCGTCGCTGTTCTGGTCCAGGGACCAGGGCGAATACGCCGACTGGATCTCGATCGCCCTGGGCACTCTGGATACGCCCTTCACCGCGGATAAACAGAAACACATTCAGGTGGCGTTCAAGGCTTCGTGGTACGAAATCCAGGACAATTGGCCGCAAGAACCATGACTGCGATAAGGCAAACACGGATGGCAACCGACGCAAGGCACACCCAAACGCATCCACTCCGCCAGACGGCCCCAGGGCCAGGCGCGATACCCTCTAAGCTGAATAGAACAGCACTGCGAACACGCCTCTACCGTCTTGATACAGGGGAACCGGAATGACCAGAACAGCAGTACGCCCATACTCGTCATGGATCCTGTTTTCCCTGCTCGCCATCAACCTGGCGCTGATCGCGGGATGTTCAAGCAAAGCCGCCAAGTATCGTTATTCGACCGCCAGCATCGGCTCGAACTGTTACGCCAAAGCGCTGCCCACTTCCGGCGAGGGTGGCCTGGCCTGGGGTTCCACCCTGGGCATGGCGCGCCAGAAATCCCTGAATAACTGCATCCGTTATGCCGGCCGCTCCGGCGGCACGCCCGGCACCTGCAAAGTGGTGTTGGCGGAGTGCAAGAAATAGCAGTGCAAAAAAAATAACAGGGAGCTTGCGAAGCAGGCCGCTCGGTTCTCAGGGTATTCGTTTATCTGGATGCCCTACCCTCATCAGGTCGACAACATGGAGGTTGATATGGGGAACGCGGTAAACAAACGCGTCGTGGTCATTGGCGCGGGCATAGTGGGCGCGTCCCTGGCGTATCACCTGGCGGGCAGAGGCGCGAAGGTCATTCTGGTGGAGGCTGAAGACATAGCGTCCGGGGTGACGGGACGCTCATTCGCCTGGATCAACACCGCCCACGACGGGCCCGATCCCATCGCCTCATTGCGCGGTACGGCGATCCAGGAGTACCGCCGGCTCGAAACCGAGCTGCCTGGCCTGAAGGTGCGCTGGACCGGTGCCCTGTCTTACGGCACAAACCCGAGTGAAGCGCTGCACGCCTCGGGTCACCCGCCTTCGGCAACCCAGCTGTCGCGCTCACAGATCCTCGACCTCGAGCCAAACCTCAAGCATCCCCCGCAGCAGGCCATGTACGCCGCCGAAGAAGGCGCGCTGGACGCCGTGCAAGCAACCCAGGCGTTGATCGCCGGCGCCCAGGCTCATGGCGCGCAGGTGCTCACCCAGACGCGGGTGTTCGGCTTTACCACCCAGGGTGCGCGGGTAACGGGCGTCACAACCGCAAGGGGCCGTATCGAGGCCGACGTTGTCGTGCTGGCCGCCGGGACGGGCATCAAGCAGCTGACCGAGCTGCTGAACCTGCCCCTGCCAATAGCGGCCTCCCCAGCCATATTGATCCGCTACGCCTCACAACCCGACCTCGTGCGCACCCTTATCTCCAGCCCGGAAATGGAAGTGCGGCAAGGCCCGGACGGCACGCTGCTGGCGGCGGAAGACTACCTGGACGACACGTTGGAAAACCAGCCAGCCGCGATAGCGCTGCGCACCGCCCAGGCCATCCGGAACGAGCTCCACGGGGTTGCGTCCATCGAGCTGGAGTCGGCCTGTGTCGGGCTCAGGCCCATGCCGGTCGATGGCACGCCCATCATCGGCTATCTGCCCGATATCGGCGATGCGTATGTGTGTGCGATGCACCCTGGCGTCACGCTGGCGGCGATAGTCGGCCGCCTGGCCAGCGAGGAGATCATCGACGACACGGCATCCCCTGCCCTTGCCCTCTGCCGTCCCGGGCGATTTTTCCAGGCATAGGGACCATGACCGACCGCGAGCAACTCCATCGAGAGGGTTACGTGCTGCTGCGCCAAGCAATCCCGGCCGAGTGGCTGGGTGAGCTGCGTGCCGTGTTCGACGCGGGCGTGATGCCGTCGAACCAATGGCCTGTGCCCCGTGGCATGGACTGGCGCCATTCGCTGCTGGACGCGGATTCGACGGTTCAGGCGGTGTGTCGCCTGCCGCAGGTGCTGGCGGTGGTGGGCGAGTTGATCGGGGAACGCTTCTTCCTCTCCCAGGTGGAAGGTCGCGAGCCCCTTGCCGGTGGCGGTCAGCAGCAGCTGCACCGCGACTTGTCGGCCCAACGGCCAGGCGACATAGCCAACGCCCTGGCTTTTTTCGACGACTATGGCCCCGGGAACGGCGCCACCCGTATCGTCCCCGGCAGCCATCGCCCCGGGCCGGGAGAGCCGCCACTGGACTTCACCGACGAGTCGCGGTCGGTGCAGCTTTCAGGCTCCGCCGGGGACATCCTGGTGTTCGATGTCGATCTGGTACACGCGGGCTGCCTGAACCCGAGCGGCGCACGCCGTCGCTCGCTGCTGATCAGCTATTTTTCCGAACCGCTCTATGCGTCGCACCTGGAAACCCTGGGCCTGCGCAATATCCGGATGGACACCACCGAGCGCTTCGATCCGGCGGACTTTGCCCTCGGCCGGGTCTAGTCCGCTCGCCGCCGCGCCTCCCCTCAAGTGCCATGAAGTGCTGAACGATTGCCTGTATCGGATGGCATAATCCCCCATCGTTCATAACGGGGGCGGATAAATGACCACTGAAAGCTACGACCTGCTCGCGATCTTCGCCGCCGTGGCCCAGGAGCGCAGCTTCACCCGCGCCGCCGCCAGGCTCGGCATGTCGCAGCCGGCCTTGAGCCGGGCCATGCGCCAATTGGAAGAACGCCTGGGCGTCAGGCTGCTGGCGCGCACCACCCGCAGCGTCTCCCCCACCGAAGCCGGCGAACACCTGCTGCGGGTGGTCTCCCCCCGGTTCGCGGAAATCAACGACGAGCTGGCCTTGCTCAGCAAGTTCCGCGATAAGCCGGCGGGCAAACTGCGCATCACCGCTGGCGAGCATTCGGCGATCACGGTCCTGCAACCGGCGCTGGAGAAACTGCTGCCCGAGCATCCCGACCTCAACATCGAGATTATCGTCGACTACGGCCTGACCGATATCGTCGCGGAAGGCTTCGACGCCGGCGTGCGCCTGGGTGAGCAGGTGGCCAAGGACATGATCGCGGTGCGCATCGGCCCCGACATGCGCATGGCGGTGGTTGGCTCCCCGGAATACTTCGCCCGCTACCCCAAGCCAAAAGTGCCGAGCGACCTGATGCAGCACAACTGCATCAACCTGCGCATGCCGACCTACGGCGGCATCTTCTCCTGGGAGTTCGAGAAAAAGGGCCAGGCACTGAAGGTGCGGGTCGAGGGCCAGCTGGTGTTCAACAACATCGCCATGCGCCTGGACGCCGCCCTCAAGGGGCTGGGGCTGGCCTATATGCCGGAAGACCTGGTGCTGGCCCATGTCGAGCAGGGTCGCTTGATTCGCGTGCTGGCGGACTGGTGCGAACCCTTCTCCGGCTACCACCTCTACTACCCCAGCCGGCGCCAGAGCTCACCGGCCTTCACCCTGCTGCGCGACGCCCTGCGTTACGCGAACTGATGCCCTGAGCGGGGGCCGCCTCATGGCCGCCCGGCGCTTGCCGCCAGGTGTTTTTCCAACGCCTCGCCGGCCCGCTTGGCGGCATCGGCCTCGCCCTGCTCGGCCAGCACCCGGACCAGTTGCCGCAATTGCCCGGCGCTCAGCCCTACCCTGATGCTGGCGGCCATGTGCGAGCGCAGTTGCGGCTCCGCGCCGGGGGTGGCGGCCAGCACGCCGACCGTGGCCAGCTCACGACTTTGCCAATCCAGGTTGTCACGCTCGAAGATGTCGCCGAACAGATGGGCCTGCAGGTACTGGTTGATCACCGGAGCGAAGTCGAACAGCGGCCCCTGGACCGGCGCGCCGGAAATCCGTGTCTGGTTGGCCTTGCCCGCCGCCAGCAGCTCATCGCCCGTGGGAATGCCGGCGCTGGGCTCACGCCCCGGAACGTCCTCGATGCCGCGTTGCTTGCGCGCCTCGAGCACTTTCATCAGCTCGCCAAGGGCATTGAGGCTGCGCGGAAAGCCGGCGTAGGCATAGAGCTGCACCAGGATTTCCCTGGCCTCGCTGACGGTCAGCCCGGCATCCAGCCCCTGGTTCAAGGCGGCATTGAGCCGCGGCATATTGCTGGTGGCCATGGCCGCCGCGATCAACGGGATGGCCTGCTGCTTGTGGGACAGCGTCTCGGAAGCAGTGGGTACGGAGGACATGGCTTGAGGCTCCCTAGGGTTCTGCGCGGCGTGGCTCGTCGTCATCGTCAGGTTCAGGCTCAGCAGCGCGAAGGCCACTGTCATCCCTCCGGGCCTGCACCGCTTAACGGGCGTTGTATTGGTCATCGCTGACTTTCTCCAGCCATTGCACGCTCTTGCCATCCACCGCGCCGGTCACCGCCAGATGGGTCATGGCGCTCGTCGCCGCGGCTCCGTGCCAGTGCTTGACGCCCGGCGGGCAGACGATCACGTCGCCCGGATGGATTTCCTGCACCGGCTTGCCCCACTCCTGCGTCAGGCCCACGCCGGAAACCACCACCAGGCGCTGCCCCGCGGGATGGGTATGCCAGGCCGAGCGCGCGCCCGGCTCGAAGGTCACGTAGGCGCCGGAGGCATTGATCGGGCTGCTGGCGGGAAACAGCGGATCGACGCGCACCCGCCCGGAAAAGTAATCCTCCGGGCCCGCGACCGAAGCCTGGGTACCTGCACGACTGATCTGCTGGGTGGCGAAAGGCTCGCTGGGGTTTTCAGCCTGGCCGGCCGCGTCAGCCAAGGGCGCCGCGGCGCATACCGCGAGCCCCAACAGGGTCTTGTTCATGATGAGAATTCCTCGTTGGTCGAGCCTATTGAAATGACGAGCCGTTGCGGCGATCACAGCGTCCTGGCGTAGAACGCCGTCAGCTTGCTGATGGCCGCGTCCACATACTGGGGCACCCAGTAGGTTTCGATATGGGTGGCGCCGTCGATCTTGAACAGCTCCTTGTCCTGGGTACCGGTGGCCTTGGCGAACGCATCCTCGGTCATGTAGAGGCTGTCGGCCTTGCTGCCGGCGATCATCAGCAAGGGCTGTCGGATCAGTTCGATCTGCTGGGTGGCGTCGAAGCGCATCAGGTCCAGCAGGCTGCTGGTGGTGTATTTGAAGGTCGAGTTGGGGTGCGCGTGGGTTTTCCAGTAGTACTCGTAGCCCTGCCGATACAGCGCGAAGGGCAATTGGGCGATCTGTTCGTCGGTCAGGTTGGCATCCCCCGAATACAGCACTTCGCCGCCGGCCGCTTCCTGGGCACGGGCCGCCGAAGCCTGCTGCAGGCGTTGCTGGATGCTGTCCAGTTGCGAGTCGTTGTAGCCATTGCGGCGAACCCGCCCGGAATTGAACAGGCTCACCGTCGCAATCGACTTGAAGCGTTTGTCGGTTTGCGCCGCGGCCAACGAATAACCACCGCCGCCGCAGATGCCAAGCAGGCCCAGGCGCGTGTTATCGACGCCGGGATAGCCGGCGATGAAATCCGCCATGCCATGGATGTCCTCGATGCGGTACGCGGGCTTGTCCACGCTGCGCGGCTGGCCGCCACTGGCGCCCTGGTACGCCGCATCCGCGGCGATGGTGATGTAGCCCTGGTCGGCCAGGCGCTGGGCATACAGGCCGGCGACCTGCTCCTTGACCCCGCCATTGGGGTGCGCCACCACCACGACCGGGTATTGCTTCGCCGGGTCATAGTTCGCCGGGGTGTAGACGTTGGCGGAGATGTCCAGGCCATTGAGCTTGTAGCTGACCGGATGGATGTTGACCTTGCCCGGCTCGTTCTTGCTGATCGCGCCCTCGTAGACCAGGGTGAACGGATTCTGCTTGTAGTCCGCGGCCTCGGCGGCCGACATCCCGACCATCGCGGCCATGAGCGTGGCCTTCAGCGTTTGCTTCATTTGAATACTCCTGCCCTGCTTTTGAAGAACACGGCAGCCAGCCGCCGTGCCCATAGTCAATCCAGAGACTTCTCTGCAAGAAACCTCGAAACCAGGTCCGCGATCTCGACATTGTTGAGGTCCGAGAACGGGAAGTGGCTGTTGCCCTTGATCCCGATCTCCGGCAAGTGGATCAGCCTGGCGTCACCGCCATGCCGGTTCACCGCGTCGCGCCACAGCCGCGCCATCTCGAGCCGGGCGCGCCAGCTGTCCTGGGCCGGCAAACGCACCGGCTGGACCGGGATGTTGTCGCCATAGAGGATCAGGATAGGAATGCGCGTCAGCGCCTCGAACTGCGCCTGGCTCACGACCTGCGCGGCGACGGTGTCGAACGCGCTGGGAATCGGCGCCGGCGCCTCGCCCTCGGGAAACACGAAGCTGCTGCCCGGCTCGAACGCGACGATGGCTCGTACGTTGCGGCTCTTGATCGCCGTCAGCCAGCCCGGCCCGCCCCCCTGGGAATGGGTGAACAGAATGGCCGGGCCGGTCTTCTCCAGCAGCGCCGACACGCCATCGGACACCACCTCGATGTCGTAAGGGCCGGTGTTGGGGGTCATCGAACGGAAGAACTGCTCCTGCGCCGCCCGCCCCGGCGGGAACTGGCTGCCCGCGAAGGTCTCGGGCCACAGGCCGATGCGGAACTGGTTGAACCACAACTGCTCGTCCGCCACCGGTTTGATCGTCGCTTCGACCAGGCTGCGCCCCGCATCGCCACGGCGCGGCTGGTCGATCAGGTAGGTGGAAAAACCGCGACGCAGGAAGATGTTCTGGAAACCTTCACGCCCATCGGCCGTGGTCTCCCAGGACTTCGCCGACTGCCCCGCGCCGTGCCACATGACAATCGGCAGCGGGCGCGCGTTAACCGGCTTCTGGTAGAAGGCATATACATGGTCGCCGTGGTAGGTCTGGCCATTGGGATTCATCGGGTTGTAGGGATCGAAGGTGCCCGGCTGAGTGCGCACGCCACCGCCCGCGATCAGGCTGCCCTGATCCTCGACCACCAGCGGACCGCGCTCGCTCGCCTCAACAACCGCGCCGCTGCACAGGGCAAAACAGAGGGTGCCCGCCCTGGCGGCGGCGGGCATGTACTTGCGGATCAGGTGCTGGGTCATGGAGGGCTCTCGATTGGAAATCGCAGAACCCCAACTTACCCCTCGGCCATTGATTGATAAATGGCACGGATTGGATAGAACTGATACCAGAAACGCATAGGTAGACTAATTGCCCCACCCACCGCCAAACGACCATTCCTCTGCCTCAGTGGTGGTAATCACCATCACATCCTCGGCATCGATGCCTGGCACCCGGCCCAGCCGCACGCTCGCCAGCTCGGGTCGACGAACGGCGACATCCCTCCTTCATCGCTGGCGTTTTTTCTGTCATTGGGGGGTGTTTAACAACACTTACCAATGGATCCATTAAAAACAAAAGCAACAGCTATCAGTCCGATAATCGCCCATAAATCAACCTTTAACCTGGATCTTATCGTTGACACTCAAACACCACAGCCTCTCTAATGGATCCATTAAATAAAAACAATCACTCCCCAGGAGAGCCCTCCATGTACCCCAAGAACACTTGGTACGTTGCCTGCACCCCCGATGAAATCGCCGACAAGCCCCTGGGCCGACAGATCTGTGGGGAGAAGATGGTGTTTTACCGTGGCCTGGAAGGCCGGGTCGCGGCGGTCGAGGACTTCTGCCCCCATCGCGGCGCGCCGCTGTCGTTGGGGTATGTGGAAAGCGGCAACCTGGTGTGCGGTTATCACGGGCTGGTGATGGGCTGCGATGGCAAGACCGCGGCAATGCCCGGGCAACGGGTACGTGGTTTCCCGTGCAACAAGACCTTTGCCGTGGTCGAGCGCTACGGCTTTATCTGGGTCTGGCCCGGCGATCAGGCGTTGGCCGATCCGGCGCTGATCCATCACCTGGAATGGGCGGTCAGCGATGAGTGGGCCTACGGTGGCGGGCTGTTCCATATCCAGTGCGACTACCGCCTGATGATCGACAACCTGATGGACCTGACCCACGAAACCTACGTCCACGCCTCCAGCATCGGCCAGAAGGAAATCGACGAGGCGCCGCCGACCACCAGGGTCGAGGGTGATGAGGTGGTCACCGCGCGGCATATGCAAAACATCATGGCCCCGCCGTTCTGGCGCATGGCCCTGCGCGGCAACGGCCTGGCCGACGACGTGCCGGTGGACCGCTGGCAGATCTGCCGCTTCACCCCGCCCAGCCATGTGCTGATCGAAGTCGGCGTGGCCCATGCCGGCCAAGGCGGCTACAACGCGCCGGCGCAGTTCAAGGCGTCGAGCATAGTGGTCGACTTCATCACCCCAGAGAGCGACACCTCGATCTGGTACTTCTGGGGCATGGCGCGCAACTTCAACCCACGGGACGAGGCGCTGACCGCGAGCATTCGCGAGGGCCAGGGCAAGATTTTCAGCGAAGACCTGGAGATGCTCGAACGCCAGCAGCAGAGCCTGCTGGCCCACCCCACGCGCAACCTGCTCAAGCTGAATATCGACGCCGGCGGCGTGCAGTCGCGGCGGGTTCTGGAGCGCCTGATCGCCCAGGAGCGCGCCGGCGAAGCACAACTGATCGCCACGGCCTGAGCCCTGCGCGGCGCTACGCCGGCAGTGCACCGGTGCCGCGCCCTGCCCTTTCCCCAGCCTTTTACCCAAGAAAAGAAACAGAAGTGACCGCCCCGGGCGGCAGCACTCGGAGGACCGACGATGATCGATGTGGTGGTGGTATCCCGTAACGACGAAGCCCAGGACATCTGCAGCTACGAGCTGGCCAGTGCCGATGAGCGCCCGCTGCCGGGCTTCAGCGCCGGCGCGCATATCGATGTACACCTGCCCGGCGGCTTGATCCGCCAATACTCCCTGTGCAACCACCCCGAAGAACGCCATCGCTACCTGATCGGCGTGCTCAAGGACCCGGCCTCCCGCGGCGGCTCGCTGGCCATGCACGAGCAGATCCACCCCGGCACGCGTCTGCACATCAGCGAGCCGCGCAACCTGTTTGCGTTGGCCCATGAAGCCCGGCGCAGCCTGCTGTTCGCCGGCGGCATCGGCATCACCCCGATCCTGTGCATGGCCGAGCGCCTGGCCCACAGCGGCGCTGATTTCGAGCTGCATTACTGCGCCCGCTCCAGCGAGCGCGCGGCCTTTGTCCAACGCCTGCGCGATTCATCCTTCGCCGAGCGGGTGTTCCTGCATTTCGACCAGGAACCCGAGACGGCGCTGGACGCGGCCAAGGTCCTGGCCGCGCCGCGCAACGATGTTCATCTATATGTGTGTGGTCCCGGCGGCTTTATGCAGCACGTGCTGGACACGGCCAAGGCCGCGGGCTGGCGGGAGGACTGCCTGCACCGCGAGTACTTCGCCGCCCCCGTCGATACCCGCGCCGACGGCAGCTTCTCGGTCAAGGTCGCCAGCAGCGGCCAGGTCTTCGAGGTGCCTGCGGACAAGAGCGTGGTGCAGGTCCTGGAAAGCCATGGCATCGACATTGCCATGTCCTGCGAACAAGGGATTTGCGGCACCTGCCTGACCCGGGTACTGGAGGGCGTGCCGGAGCACCGCGACCTGTTCCTCACCGAGGACGAACAGGCACGCAACGACCAGTTCACCCCCTGCTGCTCGCGCTCGAAAACGCCGCTGCTGGTGCTGGATATCTGAAGGGAGTCAGGCGGGGCGGAGGATGACCTTCATCCGCTCGTCCGCCGCCGCGCTGCTGAAGATCTCGGCATAACGCAGGGTCGCGTTGGCATGCTCGCGCATGATCGCCTCGGCCCGCGCGCCCTGGCGATTGACCAGGGCGTCGAACACCGAATGGTGCTGCATATGGGCGTAGTTGAAGCGCCGGTATTCGCGGGCCATGTCCTGGCGATCCACCGCCAGCGCGGTGACCGAGGCGAACGGCAGATGATCGTTGCGCGCCAGGGCATCGGCGATCGCCGGGTTGTGGCTGCCTTCGACAATCACCTGGTGAAAACGCATGTTGAGGTCGTGATAGACCTCCAGGTCGTCCTCGGTCACATAACCCTTGGCAAACAATTGGTCGCCCTGGGCCAGGCACAACTCCAGGGCCGCCCGCGCCGCCTCCGACAAGCCGCGCTCGGCAGTCTGACGCGCCGCCAGCCCTTCGAGCACACCCCGCACCTCGACCGCGCCGGCAATGTCCTCGGCACTCACCGAACGCACCTGGAACCCCCGCCCGCCAAACCGCACCAGCAGGCCTTCCTGCTCCAGGGTACGGAACGCCATGCGCACCGGCATCCGCGACACCCCGAACAACTCCGCGGTCGGAATCTCCATCAGCCGTTCACCAGCCGCCAGCTCGCCCGAAGCGATCATCTTGCGCAACGCGACCAGCACCAATTGACCGGGCTTACTCATCCAGGCAACTTCCAGAAAACGTGGGCGGCCATAGTACCGCAAGCCTTGCGCCGGCGGCATGCGGATAGCGGCGTGCCGACGGTGGCGACCTCACAGGCCTCATCGCGGGCAAGCCTCGCTCCTACGGAAAACACACCTCCCCTGTAGCCGCTGCCGCAGGCTGCGATAAGGCCGCAGGCCTTCAGCGATCTCCAGACCGTGCGCCCCCTTCGGGGTCGATCGCAGCCTCGCAGGCTCGGCAGCGGCTACAGGGTTAGCGCCAGCCATCCGATCGCAAATCGCTTTTGCCCTGGCTCTGGCTTTGGCTTTTGATCCGAGAGCCCCGTTAACCACGATGGCCGAACGCAGGCATTGAGCCGTGGGTAACCCGGCAGGGATGCCGGGTTAGCCGCCCCAGGCCATGGATGGCCTGTGGCGGCGGCCCACGGATCAATGCCTTCGTTCGGGCATGCCGAGCCTAGGCGAGGCACCGAGTGGGGGGCGAAGCGTTTTGGTTACTTTGGACTGGGCCGGCTTCCGGATCTTCCAAAGTGACCCGCCGTAAGGGCGGAACCCTAAGCCGCCGTGACCACAGCAACGGATATGCACACATCCCAAAAATGCAGCGCCAAAACAGACGCCATCGCGGGCAATTCGAGCGTCGACCGGCCGCTCCCGCCCGCGACAACACTGCAAGACTCAAAACGACAACGGATAACTCACAATCACCCGAGTCTGATCAAAGTCACTGTTGAAACTGCGCCGGTTAGTGGCGTTATTCACCCGCACACTAAGGTTCTTCAAACTCCCACTCTGAAAGGTATACCCCACCTCCGTATCCCGCTCCCACTCCTTGCCATTGCTCCCAGCCTTGGTCGTCGCATTCTCGCCATGCCCATAGCGCACCATGGCCAACAACCCCGGCACGCCCATGGCGGCGAAGTTGTAGTCATAACGCAGCTGCCAGGAACGCTCGTCGGCGTTGCTGAAGTTGCCATTGAACATGTCGTTGCCCAGGGTCCGGCCGCTGCTGCCGTACACCGACATCCACGGGCTGTCGCCACTGACCTTCTGCAAGCCCAGGTACAGGGTATGGCCGGCGGTAGAGGCCGAGAGCAAGGCATAGGCGGTACGGCTCCGGATCTCGCCGATGCGCGCCTGGCCGTCATCCTTGTCGATGAAGTAACCGAGGTTCGCCCCCAGCACCCAGTCGCCCACCGGCTGCTTGTGCAGCAGGTTGAAGTAGCTCTGCTGGTAGATGTCTTCCAGTTGCGCATGCCAGGCGCCGATCAAGGTGCGCTGCTGGTTGAAACGGTACTCGGCGCCGGCATAGGTGAAGCCATCCGACGTGACCCCGGGCGCGGCCCAGGCCGAGAGGTCCTGCATGTCCGAGGAGTTGCGCAGGCTCACCGAACGGTACTGCCCGGCCTGCAACCCCAGCCCGGCGATTTCCCGCGAATCGAGCATCGCCCCACGGAAGGTCTGCGGCAGCAGCCGGCCATCGTCGTAGCGCAGCAGCGGGATGTCCGGCAGCAACTCGCCAACCTTCAGCTCGGTGGCGGAAATGCGCATTTTCGCCGCCACGCCGGCGCGGCCGTAGTTGTCCGCCGCGCGCCCGTCGTCATGCACCGGCAGCAGCTCCGAACCACTGGTGCCGCGCCCGCTGTCGAGCTTGACGCCGAACATGGCAATGCCGTCCAGGCCGAACCCGACGACGCCCGGGGTGTAGCCGGAATTGAACTTGAGGATAAAACCCTGGGCCCATTCCTCGACCTTGCTCTTGGCCGCCCCCGGGTCGCGAAAATCCCGATTGAAGTAATAATTGCGCAGCACCAAATCGGTCTTGGCATCTTCGAAAAAGCCACCGTCTTCGGCCCAGGCCGGCAGGCCCGTGCCCAGTGCCAGTGAAGCCGCGGCCAGCGAGCGCGCGAGGATGCAGTCAGGGGTGTTCATTATTATTGTTCTCCGCTTTGCATAGGCGCAGCCGTTCCCCGACAGGCCACTCCAGGCCCGCCTCTTATCGGCTGCAAAAATGCCCGGTCTCTCTTTTGGGAAAGGCCGGGCGATATCCTCAGTTCAAGGCATCAGAAGGGATAACGACGCGCCGAGTGCTGCACGCTGATCCAGTGATCGCGGGTGAACTCGTCGATCGCCCAGTCGCCGTTGAAGCGCCCGAGCCCCGAGTTCTTTTCCCCACCGAAGGGCGCGTTGGCCTCGTCGTTCACCGGGATGTCGTTGATATGGGTCATGCCCGCGCGAATCCGCCGGGCGAAGTTCACTCCGCGCTCCAGGTTGCGGCTGAACACCGCGCTGGACAGGCCGAATTCGCTGGCGTTGGCCAGCTCCAGGGCGTGGGCCTCGTCCCGGGCGCGCAGCAGCCCCACCAGCGGGCCGAAGATTTCGTTGCGCGCCAGGTCCATGTCGACTGTGACCTCGCCGTAGACATGGGGCGCCAGCAGGTTGCCCTGGGCCCCGCCCTCGTAGAGCGGCTCGGCGCCTTCGCGGCGGGCCAGCTCGATCTTCTCCCGCAGGCCCTGCAACTGCCGCGCATTGATCACCGGGCCGATCACCGTCTCGATCGATTGCGGATCGCCGACCTTGAGCCCCTTGACCCGCTCGACGAAGCGCGCGGCGAAGGCGTCGTAGAGACTGTCGTCGACAATGATCCGGTTGACCGCCATGCAGATCTGCCCCTGGTGCAGGAACTTGCCGAACACCGCCGCGCTCACCGCCTGTTCAAGATCGGCATCGGCCAGGACCACGAACGGGCTGTTGCCGCCCAGCTCCAGGGCCACGTGCTTGAGGTGCGCGCCACCGCTGGCGATCCGGCCGATACCACGGCCGACCGGGGTGGAGCCGGTGAAGGTGATCAGCGAGGGCACCGGGTGCTCGACAAAGGCATCGCCAATCTCGCTGCCCGCCCCCACCACCACACTGAGTACGCCCGCCGGCAGGCCGGCCTCCTCGAAGATCTTCGCCAGCAGCAGGCCGCCGCACACCGGCGTATCGCTGGCCGGCTTGACCACCACCGCGTTGCCCAGGGCCAGCGCCGGGGCGATCGAACGCTGGGTCAGGTGCAGCGGGAAGTTCCACGGGCTGATGACCCCGACCACCCCCAGGGCGCTGCGGTAGACCCGGCTCTCCTTGCCCGGCACATCGGACTCGAGAATGCGGCCGTGGACCCGCGCCGGGAACGACGCCGACTCCAGGGCGATGGCCCGCGCCGCGCCCCACTCCAGCTGCGCCTTGAGCCGGGTGCTGCCGGACTCGCGAATGATCCAGTCGACGATCTCCTCGCGGCGCCGGTCGAACACCGCCACCACCTGATGCAGCACCGCCGCCCGCGCCGACGGCCCGAGCGCCGCCCAGTGCGGCTGCACCGCGGCGGCCTTGGCATAGGCGGCATCCAGGTCGGCGCGGTTGGCCTGGGCCACTTCCAGCAGCAACGCGCCGTCGAACGGGTTGCTCACCGCCAGGGTTTTGCCGGCCGCGCCGGCGCGCCATTCCCCGGCGATGGGTTGCAGGTGCAGGTCGCTGTAGACAGCTGTGGACTCACTCATGACAAAGCTCCTTGAGGACAGGATTCACAGGAAAAATGGGCTCGCGGCTCAGGGCGCCGAACCGGGTTGGCATGGCTATGCATGACTGCCTCCGGTGGCTGCTCGCGCCTCGATCAGGCGCAGCAGCCCCAGCAGGGTTTCGGTGTGCGGCACGGCGATGCCGGCCTGGCGCGCCCTGGCCAGGACCTCGCCATTGATCGCGCCGACTTCCGTGGGCCGACCGGCCAGCACGTCTTGCAACATGGACGGCTTGTGCGCCCGGTGGTGGGCGATGGCATAGGCCACGCTGTCCAGGCAGCGCCGCGCATCCGTGGCCACCCCCACCGACTGCGCGACGCCGAGCACCTCCAGCACGATGGCCCGGGCCAGCGCCGGGCCTTGCGGCACGGCATCCAGTTGCCCCACCGTACAGCCGGTGACGGCGCACAGGCTGTTCAAGGCCGCGTTGAACGCCACCTTCTCCCAGATCGAGGTCCAGACCTGCGGGTCCACCGCGCAGTGCAGCCCCGCCGCCTCCAGCACCGCGGCAACCTGGGTGCTGCCTTGGCGCTCGACGCCCTCCAGCGACAGCAACCGGACCACGCCCTGGCCATGGGAGCGGACATGGGCCGGCCCGGCCATATCGGCGGGCCAGGTGGTCATGCCGATCATCACCTGCTGCGGGGCGACGTGGCGGCACAGCGCTTCGGCGTTGCCCAGGCCGTTCTGCAGGGTCAGCACCCGCGTGTGCTCGCCGATATGGCCGGCAATACTGCGCAGCGCGCTGTCGGTGTGCTGGGCCTTGGTGAAGACCAGCAGCAGGTCGGGCTGGCCCGTCACCTGCTCCGGCCGGCAGGCGCTCAGGCCGCCAATGCACCGGTCGCCGTCGTCGGTGTCCAGGCGCAAGCCCTGGCGGCGGATCGCCTCCAGGTGCGTGTCGTTGATGTCCAGCAGCGTGACGCTCTGCGCGCTTTCCGCCAGCAGGCCGCCGAACAGCGAGCCCATGGCGCCCGCCCCGAGAATGCTGATGTTCATCGAACCTCCTTATGGCTGTGAGGGTTGATCGGCAAGGTGCTGCTTGTCGGCCCGGGCTGATCCAGGCGCCCGCCGGGGAATATGGCGGCGCACCAGCACCAGGGCGATCAGCGCCAGCACCATCACCGTTCCCAGCAACGTCAGATAGCCGTGGGCGCCGCCCTGGGTGATCACCGTGGCGCCGACGAAGGCGCTGAGAATCGCGCCCATGCGCCCGAAAGCCAGGGCCGATGCGGTGCCGGTGGCGCGCACGGCGGTGGGATAGATAAAGGCGCACAGCGCATAGAGGGTGGACTGCACGGCGTTGACGAACAGGCCATGCACGCCAAAGCCGACGATCAGCAGGCTGGTGTTCTGGTTGACGTCCACGGCCTGCATGGCGAAGGCGCTGGCCGCGCCGCCCGCGCAGCAGATCAGCAGCGGCCAGAACGAGCCCCAGCGCGTCATCGCGACCGCGCAGAGCAGCGCGCCGATCACCCCGCCCAGGTTGTAGGCGGTAAGGCCCGAACCGGCCACCGCCAGCGACAAGCCTTCGGACAAGAGCATGGTCGGCAGCCAGCTGAAGGCGCTGTAGACCGCGGTCAGGCACATGAAGAACGCCACCCAGACCGCCACGGTGTCGCGCCCGTAGCCGGGGGCGAACAAGGCGCGGAAGCCGCCCTGCTGCTCGCTCTTCTGCTCCAGCGCATCGGTGTAGCGCACGCCTTCGGGCATCGGTCGGCCCATGCGTCCCAGCAGCACAGTCAACTCGCCCCAACGCGGCGGCCGGCGCGCCAGGAAACGCGGCGACTCCGGCAGCGTCGCCAACAGCAACAGGCCCAGCACGATGGGCAGGCTGCCGCCGATAAAGAACAGCGTTCGCCAGCCGTACAGCGGCAGTACGTGGGAGGCGAACAACCCCGCCAGCATCCCGCCCAGGGGCACACAGACGATGGTCGCGGTGACCGCCAGGGTACGCCGGCGCGCCGGGGTGAACTCGGCGGTCATGGTGGTGGCGCTGGGCAGCGCGCCACCGATGCCGAGCCCGGCGATAAAGCGCAGCGCCGCCACCGTCAGCGCATCCGGCGCCAGGCCGATGGCGCAGGTCGCGGTGCCGAACAGGATCACGCTGGCGATGACCGCCATGCGCCGGCCGAAACGGTCGGCGAACAGGCCCGCGCAAGCGCTGCCGATGCCCATGCCGATCAGCCCGGCGGCCACCGCGGGGGCGAAGGCCTCACGGGTGATCCCCCATTCCTTGATCATCAGCGGTATGGCGAACCCGATGAGCTGGCCGTCGAAACCGTCCATCACGATGGACAGCGCGGCCAGCAACACCACGATCTTCTGCATCCCGGTATAGGGCCCGTCGTCGAGCAAGGTGCCGATATCGGCACTGCCGGAAACCGGGCTCGACCGCAGGGGCCCAGCCTCCATCACTTCACTGACCGAAGTCGTGTTCATAGCCACCTCTTTTTATTGTTGTGGTGTGCGCGCAAGGCGCGCTTGGCATTGCCGGATCTTCTGCCCGGCGCCGGGAGCCCGGACTTTGAGAATCAGGGCTCGATGGTCAGGGTCGGCACCTCGATCAATACCGGGCGATTGCCGGCCAGGGCCGCGCTGAAGGCGGCGGCGAACTCGGCGCGGGTCGCGGCATGCACCGAATGCACGCCATAACCCTGGCCGATGGCGCAGAAGTCCAGGCCGGGAACGTCCAGCCCCGGCGCATCGCTGACCTGCAGCACATCGGCGAACCAGCGCAGCGCGCCGTAGGTGCCGTTCTTGAGGATGATGAACACCACCGGGATACCGTACTGGGCAGCGGTCCACAGCGCGGTGATGCCGTAGTTGGCCGAGCCGTCGCCGATGATCGCCACCACCCGTCGCCCGGGCGTCGCCAGTTGCACGCCGACCGCGGCCGGCAAGCCGAAGCCGAGACCTCCGGCGGCGGGAAAGAAGTAGCTGCCGGGCTGGCTCATCTCCACCCGCTGCCAGAACGCGCTCACCGTGGAGGTGGATTCCTTGACGTAGATCGCGTCCCGCGGCGCCAGCTGGTTGATCAGGTCGAACACCGTTTCCGGGCGCAGCAGGCTGCCCTCCTCGCGCACCGGCGCCGGCAGCGGCAAGGCGCTCGGCAGCGGCCGTTCGCTCTGTGCCAGCACCTCGACCAGGGCTTCGAGGGTCAGGGCGATATCGCCCACCAGCGCATCGCCCATGGGCGCCCGCGCTGCCTCGCCCGGGTCGCAGGTCAGGTGCACCAGCTCACAGTCCGCCGGCAGGTAATCGCCCGGGGCGTATTGGTGGTAACGGAACACCGGGGCGCCCACCACCAGGATCAAATCGTGCTCGGCCAGGCAGCGGCTGATCCCGGCGATGGCCGCCGGCAGCACGCCACGGAAACACGGGTGGCGAGTGGGGAACGGGCAGCGCGAAGCGGAAGGCGCGACCCAGGCCGGCATCCGCAGTTTTTCCGCCAGTTGCACCGCCAGGCCGTTGCTGCCACTGCCGTCGACATCCGGGCCGAGCACCAGCACCGGGCTACGTGCCGCCGCCAGGCGCTCGGCCAACGCTTGCAGTTGCGCCACCGAAGGCAGGCCGGCGCTGGCCACCTGGCGCCGTGCCAGATGCTCGACCCCGGCCGGCGCCGCGCAGGCCCAGTCGTCATAGGGAATCGACACATACACCGGCCCGCGTGGCGCCAGGCTGGCCATATGGATCGCCTGGCTCAGGGTGCGCGGCACGTCCTGGGCCGAGGCCGGCTCGTGGCTCCACTTGACCAGGGGCTTGGGCAGTTGCGCCGCATCGACATTGGCCAGCATCGCTTCCACGCCGACCATCGAGCGCACCTGCTGGCCGGCGGTGATCACCAGCGGGCTGTGGGAATACCAGGCATTGGTCAGCGCGCCCATGCCGTTGCCGGTGCCGGCGGCGGCATGCAGGTTGACGAAGGTCGGCTTGCCGGTGGCCAGGGCGTAACCGTCGGCCATACCGACCACCGCGCCTTCGTGCAGGCCGAGGATGTAGCGAAAGTCCTCGGGAAAACCCTTGAGAAACGGCAGCTCGTTGGAGCCGGGGTTGCCGAAGATGGTGGTCAGGCCTTGCTCGCGAAGAATCTCGTAGGACGCAGAGTGAACGGTTTTCATAAGGACCCTTGTTGTTAGGTTTCGGGTTACTCTTGCAGCCGCTACAAAATTGATCAAATCGATACTATCTCTATCAAAAATAAAACCTATCTATGTTCATAACGGCAGCAGAGGCGGTATGAGCCACATCGATCTGAACCTGATCCGCACCTTCGTCACCCTTTACGAAGCCCGCAGCGTGACCCTGGCGGCCGAGCGCCTGTTCGTCACCCAGCCCTCGGTCAGCTATGGCCTGGCGCGCCTGCGCGAGCTATTCGACGACGCCCTGTTCAGCCGCACCCGCGACGGCATCCAGCCGACCTTTGTCGCCGAGCAGCTGTACGGCCCCTTGCGCGAATCCCTGACCCGCATCGAAAGCGCCGTGCAGAGCTGCCGCCAGTTCGACCCGGCGAGCACCGAGCGGCGCTTTCGCATCGCCCTCTCCGACCTCGGCGAAATCGGCTTCCTGCCGCTGATCCTGGCGCGCCTGAACCAGGACGCGCCGCTGGCCGAAGTCGAGGTCCTGCCGCTGCAGGTGGACCAGGTCGGCGAATGGCTGGCCAGCGGCAAGGTCGATGCCGCGATCTGCCGCCAGCCGGTCCCCGGCGTGCGCAGCCGGGTGCTGATGCACGAGCGTTATGTGTGCCTGCTGAGCACCGGCCATCCGCGCATCGACCAGCAGTTGAGCCTCGAACAGTTCCTCGCCGAACGGCACGTCGCCGTAACCCGCACCACCGGCCACGGCAATGTCGAAGACGTGCTGAAAAACATGCACGTGGAACGGCGCATCAGCCTGCATGTGCCGCACTTCTCGGTGCTGCCGAAAATCATTCCCGGCACCGACCTCTTGGCGGTGCTGCCGGCGCAGATCGCCCGGCTGTTCATCCACGAGGGCGAGCTGAAGATGCTCGAACTGCCGTTCCCGGTGGCCGAGTTCGCCGTCTCCCTGAACTGGCACCCCAACAGCGACAGCTCCGCCGCCCTGCGCTGGTTCTGCGACACCATCGCCGACGCCATCATCAGCGGCCAGGGCCATCACTAGTGGCTAGGCCCCGACCATCGCCGGCTGCGCCTGGGCCCGGGCGGGCTTGAGCAGCAACAGGCAGCCGGCGGCGATCACGAACACGCTGGCAAACACCCCGTACAGATGCAGCGGCTGCCAGCCGCCATCCAGCAGGAAGCCGGCCACGGTCGGCGAGAGAATCGCGCCGATGCGGCCGATGCCAATGCCCCAACCAACGCCCGTGGCACGCACCGAGGCGTCGTAGACCACCGGCGACAGCGCGTAGAGGCCGGCCACGCAACCGTTGGCAAACAGCCCGATCAGCAGCCCCAGGCCAAGCGCCGCGGCGATCGACGAGGCCGAGCCGACAAACAGCACCAGCAGGCCGGCGGTGATCAGCATGAACAGCGCCAGCACCCGGCCCAGCGGCCAGCGCGAGGCCAGGCCGCCGACCAGCGCCGCGCCGAAGATCCCGCCGACGCTGAGCAGCACCCCGCCGGTGATCCCCTGCTGCGCCGACAGCCCGGCGGCCACCAGCAGTTTCGGGGTCCAGCTCATGACGAAGTAGAAGCCGAACATCACCAGGAAAAACAGCAGCCAGATCAGCAAGGTGGTGCGGCGCATGGCCGGCGCCAGCAACTGGCCGAAACCGCTGGGCGCGCCGGGTTGCCTGGGCACCTCTGGCGGCAACTGTTCAAGCTCAGGCTGCTCCAGGCGCCGGGCCAGGCGATTGACCCGTACCAGGGCATTGGCCGGGCGGCGGGCGAGCAGGAAGTCCAGGGATTCGGGCAGCCACAGCAGCACCAGGGGAATCACCAGCCAGGTCACCGCACCGCCGAACAGGAACACCGAGCGCCAGCCCCAATGGCCCAATAACCACACCGCCAACAGCCCGCCCAGGGTGGCGCCCAGGGCATAACCGGTGGATTGCAGGCTGACCGCCAGGCCGCGCCAGCGCTTGCTCGAATACTCGCTGGCGATCACGTTGCTGCTGGCCAGGATGCCGCCGATACCGAGGCCCGTCAGGCCGCGCAGCAGCGCCAGTTGCAGGGGAGTCTGGCTCAGGGCCGAGAGCAGCATGCCGAGCCCGGACAGCGCCAGGCAGAACAGGATCAATGGGCGCCTGCCAAACCGGTCGGCCCAGGGCGCGATAAACAGCGAACCCGCCGCCATGCCAAACAGTCCGGCGCTGAGCAACAGGCCGACCTGCGCACCGTTCAGCCCCCACTCGGCCGACACCGAGGCCGCGGTGAAGGCCATCACCAGCACGTCGAAACCGTCGATCATGTTCAAGACCATGCAGATGCCGATGGCCAGGCATTGGAAGGAACTCATCGGGCCGCTGTCCACGCGGCTCTTCAGGTCGAGCGTCATGAACGCACCTCCACGCCGCCTGCCGGCGACGGCGAGAGGGAAAACAGCGGCATGCACACAGACAGACGGCGGACGGAACCCAGGCGGTTCCGCGCCCTTGATAAGCCATTCATGACGAGACCCTTCTTGTAGGTTTTATCGGGGGACGGCCGGGAGGGACCCGCCATCGCCAGGTGGCTAATCAACCACCCAATGGATCCATTAACAAGAGGTGAAATCCAGGGAACCCATGGAAAATTGGCTGAAATACCTGGAGAAATGCTCAGGTATTTTTATTTAAAAAGACAAAAATCAATGACTTAATCAAACAGTCATTGACTGATATTTGCGGGCGATTATCGACCAGACTCAAAAGGCGCAGGCTGTTGAGGATCCTGTGGCCGTGGATGGCTACAGGATCCAGAAATAATGGATCCAATAAATCAAAAGCCTGAAGGCAGATGCTCAGCTTTTCATCAATGGACTGACAATCCGCCTCAAGGGCTGTGACCTTATCTTTCAACGCCCTGCCCCGGGGTCAGCCGCCACATTTTGTAAAGCATCCCCGGCCACGGATTGGCGAAATGATTATTGCGCCGGTGGGACATCTGCTAAAACGCGGTTTTTATCCGTACGCGGTGCCACAGCCCATGTCCTCCTCATTCTTCTCGCGCTGGCGACCTCGCTGGTGGTCGTTGCTCGGCATGGCTGCCCTGTTGATAGGCCTGCCGGTGGGCTGCCAGGTGCTGGAGCACAAGGAGCGCGAACTGGTGTTTCGCGTCGAACCGGGCAACGCCAGTTGGTATCGCGGCCTGCCGGCCGGGGTGCGCGAGCTGGAGTTCAAGGGCGACAGCCTCAAGCCCGAGCAGAACATTCATGCCTGGTGGTGGCCGGCCCAGCGGGCCGATGCGCCGGCCGTCCTTTATCTGCATGGGGTGCGCTGGAACCTCACCGGGCAGCTGTTCCGCATCGAGCAACTGCACGCCCTGGGGTTCTCGGTGCTGGCCATCGACTATCGCGGCTTCGGCCAGAGCCTGGGCGAGCCACCGTCGGAAACCAGCGTCTATGAGGACGCGCGGATCGCCTGGGAGCAATTGCAAAGGCTGCAACCCGACGCCGGCAAACGCCTGATCTACGGCCATTCCCTGGGCGGCGCGGTGGCGGTGGAACTGGCCGCGCAACTGGGGCAACAGGCGGCCAGCGACGGCGCGCCGATCCCGGCCCGTGGCTTGATCGTCGAATCCTCGTTCACCTCCCTGGCCGCTATCGCCGCCGAGCTGGGCAATACCTCGCTGCCGGTGCGCTGGCTGCTGTCGCAGAAGTTCGACTCCCTCGACAAGATCGCCCATATCGGCATGCCGCTGCTGATCGTCCACGGCCTGGACGACCGCTACGTGCCGGCGCGCTTCAGCCAGCAATTGTTCGACGCCGCGCGGCAGCCCAAGCAACTGCTGCTGGTTCCCGGGGCCACCCACAACAACAGCATGCGCCTGGCCGGCGAGCGCTACCGCCAGGCCCTGAACATTTTGTTGCATGCCCGGCCGGCGAAGGTCGCCACCGCGGAACCGGCCCGCGTGCCGACCAGTTGAACCACGAACCGGCACCGTTGCCGTTACACCCTCCTGCATCAGCGGCGGGATGACCTCGTCCTTAGACAACCTGTAACAACTCCGGCTGGCCCAGGCAGCGCTTAAATGAGATGGTCTCCTGTTGATTGTTTTGGAGGCATGTCATGACTACATTTCAATTCATCGCAGGCATGGTCTTTTGTCTGGCGGGACTGGGCGTGAGGGCCTACCTGACCCTGCAGCATCCCGGGGAAGAAAAGGCCTGGCGCTCGTCCAGTGTGCGAAAGTCCGCCAAGTAAGCCTTGCCCCCGCCCCTGAATACCGCTGATGGCCTCCCGGCCGGCCCCGCCTGGATCAGGTGGAGGCCCATGGAAAATGCCCGTATCGCGCGATACGGGCATTTTTTTCAGCCCAGGGCATCAGTCATTCCGCCTGATGCCGGCCGGCAACAATGGCAAAATAGCCGCCGCCCATGCCCGAGACCGTCCCATGCCAGCCACCCCCACCCTCACCGCCCGCGAAATCTGCCAGGTGCTCAGAGAACTGGCCCTCGGCACCCGCACCCTGGGCCCATCGAGCCAGCGCGTATTGGCGGCGGACGATAGCTGGCAAGTGCGGCTCGACATCGAAGGCTGGACCCTGACCCTGGTCAACCATGGCCAGACCCTGAGCCACTGCGAGCAATGCCGCTCGCCGGATGGCCGGGTCGAAACGCTCGACGCCTGGCAGCGCTACGGCACCGACCCGGTCAAACTGCTGAGCATCTGGGAACACCAGCAGTTGCAGCGCCTGCTGCAGGCGTTGTGATCCACCTTCATTACACCCACGCCAATCCCCCGTCCGTCCGCCCAAGCCACCGGAACCCGTGTCGTTCATCGGGATAATGGGAATCGGCCATGGCGTTTTTGCCAGGCCTCTATACTCATTTTCGACGAGGCGCGCACCGGCACTGCGGGCCTCATGAGCGCAGTTCCGCCGTGAACATGAAGTCGCCAGCGGCAAAGGATTGCGAGGGGTGTGGCGCCATACGCGTCACCTGGCCTGATGCTGCAAGGAAGGTGCATTCATGAACACGATCCGACAGGATGTGGCAACACTCGGCTCCGGATGGAACAACAAGGTCTTGCTCAACTACGCGCTGGCCATGCGCGAACTGGACAAACTACCGATCACCAACCGCAACAGCTGGAAGTTCCTCGGCGCCATCCACGGCTTCGATCGGCAGCTGTGGGTCGAGGTGAATGTCCTGGGCGATTCCGACCCGGTGCCCAAGGACCTGACCAACTTTACCTACGGCAGCCAGTGCCAGCACGGCAGCTGGTACTTCCTGTCCTGGCACCGCGGTTACCTGGCGGCCTTCGAGGCGATTGTCGCGGCCAAGGTCAAGGAACTGACGGGCGACGACTGGGCGCTGCCGTACTGGAACTACCTCAATAGCAAAAACCCGGATGCGCGGCGGGCCCCGGAGGCATTCCTGGCGGACACCCTGCCTGACGGCAGCCCTAACCCGCTGAAGAAATACCCTCGCCGGCAGGGCTTTACCACGCTGCGGCCGAATTCCCTCGATGCCTTCAGCCTGGCGGCGATGCAGGAGAACGATTTCCAGGTCGGCAATGACGGCAGCATCGGCTTCGGCGGCGGGGTCACCGGCAATTTCGCCCAGTTCGCCCGCTGGACCGGCGACCTGGAGAACAACCCGCACAACACCGTGCATCGCCTGATCGGCGGGGGCGAAGGCTTCATGGCCGACCCGTACCTCGCCGCCCTGGACCCGATCTTCTGGTTGCACCATTGCAACGTCGACCGGCTCTGGGAGGCCTGGATGAACACCCCGGGCAAAACCATGGTCCGCGATCCGCGCTGGCTCGACGGTCCGGCCGACCGCCGCTTCATCATGCCGACGGTCGGTGGCAGTGACCCTGGCATGAAATTCACCGGCCGCGACACATTGAAGGATGGCAAATTGCACCCGCGCTATGCCGACTTGAGCATCGGCACGGGCGTGAAACCAGGAGTAGAGGCCGTGACACGGGTCAAGATGGGTGCGCCGGAACAACAGAACATCGAACCGATCGGTGCCAACCGTTCGGTGGTCACGGTCGGCGGCGCGCCGGTGCGCACCCAGGTCGACCTCGACCGCCAGGCCACCAGCACCGGCATCGCCGCGATGGGCGCGACGGACCTGGGCCAGCCGGTGACCCGGCTCTACCTGGCGCTGGAATCGGTGCGCGGCTCCGCGCCCTCGCCGCAGCTTGCGGTGTACATCAACCTGCCGAAAGACAGCGATCCGCAGCAGCATCCCGAGTGCCATGCCGGCAGCCTGACGCTGTTCGGGCTGAACGTCGCCTCGCGGCCGGACGGTGGCCATGGCGGCCACGGGCTCGGCTATACGATCGACATCACCGACCTGGCCCAGCGGCTGACCGATGCCGGCGATTTCGATCCCGACTATCTGCGGGTGACCCTGGTCCCAGGCGAGCAGGTATCGGCGGATAAACCGGTGACCGTGGAGCGGATCAGCGTGCTCAAGCGCAGTGGTATCGTCAGCTGAGTAACGCCCCATGCAACCCGGACCGGTCTTGCTCAGCTTCACCCGGGCGCCCTGGCCGTTGCTGTTCGCGACGGCCGGGCTGGGCCTGGCCCTGTGTCTCTACACCGCCGGGCACAGCACCCTGCCCGCCTTCTGCGGTTCCGCGCTGTCCATCGTTGCCAGTTGGCCCACCGTGCTGGAGGCCGAGCTGGCCCTGAACCCGGTGCAGCAGATGCTGGCCGACTGGGCCCTGATGCTGCTGGCGATGATGCCGCCGCTGCTGGCAATGCCACTCATGCATGTCTGGCGCTCCAGCCTGCCGCGCCGGCGCATTCGCGCGGCGCTCGGCTTCCTGCTGGGCTACAGCGCCTTATGGCTGGCCGCCGGACCGCTGCTGATGGTGCTCGCCTTGTTGCTGCAACTGAGCGTCGCCGACGCGGCGCTGGCCACGGCGCTGCTGGTTGCCCTGCTGTGGAGTGCCAGCCCCTGGCAACGCGCGGCGCTCAACCGTGGCCACCGCATGCGCCGGATCGGCCTCTTCGGCTGGGCCGCCGACCGCGATTGCCTGGTCTTCGGCGCAAGCCACGGCGCCTGGTGCATCGCCTCATGCTGGGCCTGGATGCTGATGCCGCTGCTGGGCGGGGCCTGGCACATTCCACTGATGCTGGTGGCCGGGGCCATCATGCTGGTCGAACGCCTGGCACCGGGCGATCGGCCGCGCTGGCACTGGCCGGTGATGCTCCCCCGACTCGATCTCTGGCTCCTGACTACGCGCAAGGTGGCGCACTCCCATGACTAGACGGACCTGCCTGGCGATCGGCGTGAGCACGCTGACGCCGTTGCCAAACCAGACGCTGCGCTTCGCCTACCTGGACGGCGCCGTGCTCGCCGCCCGTTCGATCGGCGACTGGGCGCTGCGCTCGGGCTTCGGCGCCGACAACGTCAGGATCGTCGACGACGGCCCGATAGACGGCCAGGGCAATCCGGTCACCCGCGAACGGGTGCAACAAGCGGTGGATGAGCTGTTTCCCTCGGGCGCCGAAGTGGTCGAGCAATTGATCCTGGCGTTTTGCGGCCACGGCCTGACCGACGCGAATATCGGCTCGATCTCCTGGCTGTTCAGCGACTCGCTGCGCCAGAAGTACCGCGTCCTGGCCGACTCGTTCTACACCGAGCTGCTGCTGCACGGCGTGCAGCGCATCACCCTGATTACCGATGCCTGCCGCGAGGCGCCGAAGAATCTCGACCTGACGCGACTGGATGCGGTGCGCGGAATCGTCGTGCAAGGCACGCAAGTGGAAAACCCCAGGTTCGACCGCCTGGCCGCCTGCCAGGACGGGCAGCTGGGTTACATGGTGTCCGAACCGATGTCCGGCGCTCCGGGCAAATGCGTGTTCTCCGGGGTGATCGCCGATGCGCTGTGGGGCATCGAGCCGACCGCCATCAGCAATGGCCTGATCACCACCGCGACCCTCGGCATGTGTGTGCGCTCGCGCACCACCGAGCGGGCGAAAGAGTATCGCCTCAAGCTGAACCCGCAATGCCTGGTCGATCCGGAACCGGCCGTGCTCTACAACACCGCCCAGCCGTTGCCGGGCCCCGCCGGGTTGCAGCCCTGGCCGGCCGCGGGCAACGCCGCCACCATGGGCCCGGCCGCCGGCCCGACGGATTCCGCCGAGCACAATCTGGAGCGGGTACACAGCGACGCGGCCTTTCGCGAGCGCATGCTCGGCGCCGATTTCGGGCTCAAGCAGCATGACCTGGCGGTTCCCGCCGACCAGATGATCAGCATTCCCGACTCCAGCAAGGAGCTGCTGCAGGATCTGGTGGTGCTCCGCCAGCAGAGCCCGCGCTTTCCCGAGAAGAAACAGAAGGTCAAGGCGCTGGTCCAGCGCCTGGAAGCGGATGCCGCCGCCGATATGCGCAAATCCGCGGCCACCGAGGTTCGCCGCCGGATGAAACAGATCGGCGACCCCGGCGAGGCCAACCTGATCGTCTACGGCGAGGGCGCGAAGCTCCTGTCCCGGGCTCCGATCGAGCGACTGGACAGCACCTCACTGTTCGAAACGTTCCGCGCCACCAGCGATCCCCAGGGGATGCCGGTCCTGGTGGCGCTGGCCGATGGCACCTTCACCCCGGTGGTGCCTTATGCGGGTCAGTACACCGTGGTGATGCCCAGCCCCCTCGGCGATATTTTCCAGGCCTATGGCATGCCCAAGGCCCCCGACAGATACCTGGCGATGCTCGGCGCGATCGACGATTTCGCCGCTGGCCGGCTACAGGCCGAAGACATCGACCAGTTCGCCGCTGGCGTGTGCCATAAAAAGCATGCCGACCCCATGCTGGGTGTGATCTGCGCCTACCTGTACCGCGCCGTTGCCGACTACGACAGCATCCGGCGCCTGGCGTATTTTTATGCCGCCCAGGGCCAGCCGGTGCCTTTCGACATTGCCTTGCTCGGGGCCATGCGGGTGACCCAGGAGGCAGACGGCACCCCACGCTTGCAGATACCGGCCGTCAAGGCGCGCGCGCTGCGACCCAAGGCGGCCAAGGCCCCTGATTATGTCCGGCGCGCGACACCCGCGGTGCAGGCCTGGATCGGCGGGCGTTGCCCCTGGCTGGGGCTGGGCTGGGACTATGTCAACGACCCGCGTCCGGAATGGGCCGCACTGGTCGAAGGGCTGGCCGAGCATGCCAGATTGGTGCGGCACAGCGGATCCACGGTGCTGCCGGGCAAGGTGGCGCGCAAGCTGGCAAAAGCCTGGCACCTGCGATCATCGGCCCGGGAAGACCTGACGCGACCCGCGGTAGCCCGCCAGGTACCCGCCAAGGAAACGAACCGACCCTCGCAACGGTCTGAACAGTGATGGCATTGAGAATGGGGCCACGCCACGCCCTGTCATTCACACTGGAGGTCTCGTCATGAGCGCCCTGACAATCGAAGGCTGGTGCAAGGCCAGCGATGGGCAAAAATCCACGCCGCTGGGAGAGATCCATTTCTACGTCGATGGCCCCCTGCACCTGCGCCTGGAAGAAGCCGAGGAACGCCTGCAGAAAACCCATGAACAGGAGGCCATGGTCGACGTCGACATGGACACCATGGAGCTGATCATGCCCGAGGGGTACAGCCCCCTGTCCGACTGCCGGATGCGCGTCTATTTGCAGCACGGTCGCGGCCAGTTCCACCTGGTGGGGCACCGAGCCAGCGATGGCAGCCTGATCTACAGCAACGCGGTGCTGATCGACCAGCTGCTGTAGCAAAGCGGCTTCTGCGCCAGCGCCATTTCGTTCGGGCGTTATCGCTCCCGAGGCTCACCAGAGGCCGGGAACCAAGCGCCAGCGCACCCGCTGGCAATAGTTGGCATAACCGGGCAACTCGGCCTGCAACAGCTGGTCCTCCCATGACGTGCGCAGGACCAGCAGCGCCGCAGCCAGCGCCGCGGGAGCCAGCGCCAGCAGTTTTTTGTCCCAGTTTTGGGTACCCGCCTGGAAGCGGCTGCGCGCGCAGCCCCCCCTGCCCAATCCGGCACCGAGACGCGCAGCTGCGCTCGGTCGCTCACCCCTATCGGCAGCTTGGCAACTCGCTTTCACATCCGTATATTCGAATAACCATATATTCAAGCCCGTGACTGTTTAACGTCATGGCTCCCCCCTCTGCCCGGAAGCCCCGATGAAAATCCTCTTCATGTGCACCGCCAACAGCTGCCGCAGCGTTCTTTGCGAAGCCCTGTTCAACCATCTGGCGCCGGCCGCTCATCAGGCGGTGAGTTCGGGCAGCTTCCCCGGCGGCACGCTCAATGCCCGCGCCCTGGCCACCCTGGAACAGGCCGGTGTCAGCACCGCCGGCCTGTACAGCAAAGGTTCGGAGGTCTTCGCCGACAGCCCGCCCGATATCGTCATCACCGTCTGCGACAAGGCCGGTGGCGAGCCCTGCCCGGTGTATTTCGGCCCGGCGCTGAAAAGCCACTGGGGGCTGGAGGACCCTTCCGAGGTCCAGGGCGATGAGCAGGCAATCCAGGCCGCCTTCGAGCAGACCGTGCAGAAAATCCGCCAGCGTTTCGCCGCCTTCTTCGCCCTGGACCTCGACCACCTTTCACCCGCCGAGCTGAAAAATGCCCTCGACCGCATCGGAGCGCTGTGATGAACGACGACCGCAAGCCCAGCGAAGAACCACTGTCCGCCCTTGACCTTGAACTGCTGCAAGCCTTGGCGCCGGAGCATCTGGAGACCCCGGCGACAGCCGTGCATAAACCGCGCATCCTGCTGCTCTATGGCTCCACCCGCGAGCGCTCGTTCAGCCGCCTGCTGACCCGGGAAGCGGCGCGCATTCTCGAGTTCCTCGGCGCCGAAACCTACATCTTCGACCCCAGCGGCCTGCCCCTGCCGGACGATGCGCCGGTGGACCACCCCAAGGTCCGGGAACTGCGCGAACGGGTGCTGTGGTCCGAGGGCCAGGTCTGGTGCTCGCCGGAACGCCACGGCGCCATGTCGGCGGTGTTCAAGGCGCAGATCGACTGGATCCCCTTGACCCTCGGCGCGGTACGCCCGACCCAGGGCAAGACCCTGGCGGTGATGCAGGTCTGCGGCGGCTCGCAGTCGTTCAACACGGTCAACCAGCTGCGCGTACTGGGCCGCTGGATGCGCATGTTCACCCTCCCCAACCAGTCCTCGGTGCCCAAGGCCTTTCTCGAATTCGATGACGACGACCGCATGAAGGCCTCGCCCTTCTACGACCGGGTGGTGGATGTGATGGAAGAACTGATGAAGTTCACCCTGCTCCTGCGCGGCCGCGCCGACCTGCTGGTGGACCGCTACTCGGAACGCAAGGAAAGCGCCGCGGCGCTGTCCAGCCGGGTCAATCAGCGTTCGATCTAGATTCACGGAATTCCAGCGCAAGAGACCGAGTGCAGCGCCAGGCATTGCTGGTTAATCTCTGGCAACGCCCTTCGCCCAGGACTCTCCATGCCCGATCCGTTTCTTGAGGCCCGCGCCTTTCTGGCCGGGCTCGACCCCGACTGGGCTCGTCACGTCGAGGCGGTCGGCCCTTGCCTGCACCAGGCCAAGCCGGCCCGCGAACCCTGCGAGGCGCTGGTGCGGGCGATTGCCTATCAGCAACTGCACGCTCGCGCCGGCGATGCGATTCTCGGGCGCTTCCTGGGGTTGTATGGGCAAACCTTCCCCTCCCCCGAGCAGATCCTCGCCACCGATTTCGAGGCATTGCGCGCCTGTGGTTTTTCCGCCGGCAAGATCGCCACCATTCGTGGCATCGCCGAGGCGACCCTGAGCGGCGTGGTGCCGGATTACCAGGCGGCCCGGGCCATGGACGACGAGGCGCTGATCGAGCGCTTGACCCGCCTGCGCGGCATCGGTCGCTGGACCGTGGAGATGCTGCTGATCTACAGCCTGGAACGCCTGGACATCCTGCCCGCCGACGACTTCGGCGTGCGCGAGGGCTACCGGCGCCTGAAGGGTCTGGAGCAGCAGCCGACCCGCAGGCAGATGATCGAGATCGGCCTGTCCTTGCGCCCGCATCGCACGGTGGCGGCCTGGTATCTGTGGCGGGTGCCGGCGCGCTGACGGGTGTGTTCATCGCGCAGGTGCAGGCAGGTACAGCGGCTACAGGAGGGACGGATGAACACCGAAAAAAGCTGGGTTTTGCTCGATGCCCAGGGCAACACCTTTCTCAGCGAACAACCGGGCACCCTCGGCGGCCACCGTGGCAGCCGGATCTACGGACGGCTGGATTGCCCGGCCGCCCTGCGCGCCATCGCCCGTGGCGGTTATGTCCGCCAGCGGGTGTTCTTTGCCGACGAGGCCAGCGCCCGCAGCGCCGGTTATCGACCCTGCGCCCGCTGCCTGCCGCAAGCCTACGCCGCCTGGCGCGCGCTCACAGCCCCGACTTGAGGCGGCTGAAGGCGCGGATCAACGCACGGTTGAAGGCCTTGCCGTTGTCGTTCTTGCTGTACAGCGAGGCCCGCACCTCGGGGGTCGGGTAGGTGCCTGGGTCGTTGCGAATCGCCGGATCGACCAGGGCATCCGCGGCGCTGATGGCATTGGCGTAATGGATGGTGTCGGTGATCGGCGCGATCACCTGCGGGGTCATCAGGTAATCCATCAACGCCAGCCCGGCCTCGGGGTGGGGGGCGTCCTTGGGGATGACCATGGCGTCGAACCAGATCAGCGTGCCCTCCCTGGGGATGCGATAGCGCAAGGTGAAGGGCTTGTGCGCCGCCTCGGCCTGCCCGGCGGCGATCGCCACGTTGCCGTCCCACGACATGGCCACGCAGGTGTTGCCGTTGGCCAGGTCGCTGATGTTCAGGTCGTTGTCGAAGTAGCGGATATAGGGCCGGATCTTCGCCAGTTGCTGCTCGGCGAGTTTCAAGTCGTCGAGGTTCTGCCGGTTGATGTCCAGGCCCAGGTACTTCATCACCGCGGCGAACACCTCGTTGGGATCGTTGAGCAGGCTGACCCCGCAGTCGGCGAATTTCGCCACCACCGCCGGATCGAACAGCATCGCCCAGCTGTCCCGCGGCGCCTGCGCCAGGCGCTGGCTGACCGCCTGCTCCTGATAACCGACACCGGTGGTGCCCCAGGCATAGATCCCGGCATAACGGTTGCCCGGGTCGAACACCGCCATATGCTGGCGGAACTCCTCGCCGACCCCGGCCAGGTGCGGCAGGTGCTGCTTGTCCAGCGGCTGGAGCGCGCCGCTGGCGATGGCCCGGGACAGGTGCTGGCCGGCGGTCAGCACCAGGTCGTAGCCGCTGCGCCCGGTGAGCAGCTTGGTCTCCACGGTCTCCAGGGAATCGAAGTGATCGACCACCACGCGGATGCCGGTCTGGCGCTCGAAGTTGTCCAGGGTGTCCGGGGCCAGGTACTCGCCCCAGATATACAGATTGACCGTGGGTTCGGCCTCGTCGGCCGCCTGGGCGCACAACGGCGCCAGCACCAGCAGCAATGCGCCGCCCAGCCTGTGCAGGTTCATGTTCAGCCCTCTTCGCCGGTGCGCCGGGGAGCCGCGTATTGCGGCATGGTGATGCAGGCGACGTTGCCGCCGCCGAGGAGAATTTCCCGAGAATTGTCGATGCCGACGATGCGGTGCCGGGGGAAGAGTTCGGCCAGGGTGGCCAACGCCGTTTTGTCGTTACGGTCGCCGAACAGCGGCACCACGATCGCGCTGTTGCCGGCGTAGTAGTTGATGTACGAGGCACAGATCCGCGTGCCGGCCTGGCGCGCATGGGTGCTGTCCAGCTGGTCCAGGCCTTCGGCTTCGGCGGCGGTCCATTCCAGCACGTCGGGCTGCGGCAGCTTGTGCACCACCAGCTCGCGGCCACGGCTGTCGCGGGTGCTGCGCAGGATGTCGTAGGCCTCCTGGTAGATTTCCCACTGCGGGTCGTCGCGGTTGTCGGTCCATTGCAGCACCACTTCGCCGGGGCGCACGAAACACGCCAGGTCGTCGACATGGCCGTCGGTCTCGTCGAACTTGCAGCCGCGCGGCAGCCAGATCACCTGCTCCGCGCCCAGGTAGTCGGTGAGGCGCCGGGTGACCTCGGCCTTGCCCAGGTGCTGGTTGCGATTGCGGTTGAGCAGGCACTGCTCGGTGGTGAGGAGACTGCCCTGGCCATCGCTCTGGATGCCGCCCAGCTCGGCAATCAGCGGCGCGCGGTAGCGGTCGAAGTTTTCGATCTCGAGGATCTTGCTGGCGATCTGGTCGTCCTTGTCCCAGGGGTAATACAGGCCGCCGTCGAGGCCGCCATAGGCGTTGAACTCGAAATCGACGCCGCGCACTTCGCCGCTCTGGTCATTGACCACGAAGCACGGCCCGCTGTCGCGGAACCAGGTGTCGTTGCAGGTCATTTCCACCACCCGCACCTGCGGCGGCAACAGCCGGCGGGCATTGGCGAACTGGGCGGCGGAAGCACAGACGGTGACCGGTTCGCTCTGGGCAATCGCGGTAACGATCCGCACCCAGACCTTCTGCGCCGGCTTGGCGCCATTGCGCCAGACGTCGGTGCGCTCCGGCCAGCCGAGCCAGCAACCGGCCTTGGTTTCGAATTCGCCGGGCAGGCGGAAACCATCGTGTTTGGGAGTGGTGTCGAGCAATCGGGCCATGGGGGCAAACCTCATCGGTGCTGGGGAATGGCCACCAAACTAGCGCCGCGCCGGGTCAAGGCACCAACGATGAATATTGCGCGACAGTTGAATTCAACTCATCAATCGCTCAACTGATCGCTGAACCAGTCCAGCAACTGCATCAGCGCCGGGCGCTCCAGGCGCACCCGCTCGCACACCAGGGCGTACTGCCCCAGGGCGGTCATGCTGGCGGCGTTGAAGGGCCGCACCAGTCGGCCATTGAGCAGGTCTTCCTGGGCCGTCAGGTTATCGCCCATGGCCACGCCCTGCCCTTGCGCCGCTGCTTCCAGCGCCAGCCCGGCGTGGGCGAAATACAGCTGGCGCGCCGGGCGCAAATCTCCGGCGTGGCTGGTCAGCCAAGCGGTCCAGGTCTTGCCGTCCTGATCGTCGTGCAACAGGCAATGGCGGGCCAGGTCCCGCGGGCTTTTCAGGGTGCCCTGGTTGAACAGCCCGGGGCTGCACACCGGGAAGAACTGCAGGGTCGGCAACGGCCGCACGAAGTAGGCGCTGCTGTCCTGCGGGCCGCTGCCGTAGGTGATCGCCAGGTCGATGTCCTCGCCCGGCACGCTGGCGTCGATCGGCTGTTCATAGAGATGCAGGGTGATATGCGGGTAACGCGCGGAAAAGTCCGCCAGCCGGCTCATCAGCCATTTCTGCGCCAGCTCGGCGGTCACCGCCAGGCGCAGCACCGCCAGGGAAGACGGATCGCGCAGCTCATCGCAGGCTTCGCCGATCAGCTCGAAAGCCTGCTGCAGGCTCTGCATCAGCCGCCCGGCCGCCAGGGTCGGGCGGATCTGCCGGCCCTCGCGGACGAACAACGACACCCCGAGTTGCTCTTCGAGCTGGCGGATCTGATGGCTCACCGCGCTGTCGGTGACGCACAGCTCAGCCGCCGCCCGACCAAAATGCGCATGCCGCGCCGCGCACTCGAAAGTCCGTAATGCCGCCAGGGAAGGCAGACGTCGCATATCCAAGCCCCCGAAATGAAGGCGTCCATGCTGCCGCGACGCAGCGCCAGCGTCCAGCGCCCCGTAGGAGCGAGGCTTGCCTGCGATAAGCCCGCAAGAGCGCTGCACATCTCAAGGCCCCATCGCCAGCAAGCTGGCGCCCGCAAGGATCGTGCAAACCGCCTCTCCTCCAAGTAAAGGCGTTGCGTCAGTTCATCCCCAGCCAGTTCGGCAGCGCCAGGGAAATGAACGGCACGTAGGTCACCAGGATCAGGAACGCCAGCAGAATCATCAGCCACGGCAACGCCGCGCGGATGGTCTGGCCGAGCGTCAGGCCGGTCACCGCCGAGGTGACGAACAGGTTCAGGCCCACCGGCGGATGCACCAGGCCGATCTCCATGTTGACCACCATGACAATCCCCAGGTGGATAGGGTCGATGCCCAGCTTCATGGCGATCGGGAAGAAGATCGGCGCCAGGATCAGCACGATGGCCGAAGGCTCCATGAAACTGCCCGCCACCAGCAGCACCACGTTGACCATCAGCAGGAAGCCGATGGGCGACAGCCCGGCGTCCATGACGAAGGTGGTGATCTGCTGCGGGATCTGCTCGGTGGTCAGCACATGGGCGAAGAGCATGGCGTTGGCGATGATGAACATCAGCATGATCGACAGCCGGCCCGACTCCACCAGCACTTTCGGGCAGTCGCGCAGGCGCATGTCCTTGTAGACGAACAGCGCGACGAAGGCCGAATACACCGCCGCCACCGCCGCCGCCTCGGTCGGGGTGAACAGGCCGCTGTAGATGCCGCCGAGGATGATCACCAGCAACAGCAGGCCCCAGAAGGCCCGGCGCGCGGTGCTCAGCCATTGGCGGAAGGACACCCGCGGTTGTGCCGGCAGCTTCTTGATCCGCGCGACGATGTAGATCACCACCATCAGGATCACGCCCAGCAGCAGCCCCGGCACCACACCCGCCATGAACAGCTTGCCGACCGAGGTTTCGGTGGCCGCCGAGTACACCACCATCACGATCGATGGTGGGATCAGGATGCCCAGGGTCCCGGCGTTGCAGATGATCCCGGCGCCGAACTCCCGTGGGTAACCGGAACGCACCATGCCGGCCACCGCGATCGAACCCACCGCCGCCACGGTCGCCGGCGACGAACCGGACAGCGCGGCGAACAGCATGCACGCCAGCACCGCGGCAATCGCCAGGCCGCCACGGATATGCCCGACGCAGGCGTTGGCGAAATCGATCAGGCGTTGCGCCACCCCGCCGGTGGTCATGAAGGCCCCGGACAGCAGGAAGAACGGGATCGCCAGCAAGGTATAGGCTTCGGAGGTTTCGAACAGCTTGATCGCCAGGGAGCTCAGGGAGTCCGGGCTGAACAGCAGGATCGAAGTGGCGCCGGCCAGGCCCAGGGAAATGGCGATCGGCACGCCGAGGAACATGAACACGAACAGCATCAGAAACAGGCAGAGAATGGCCATCAGTGCTGATCCTCATGGTGACTGGCAAGCTTGCTGGCCTCGGCCGCCTCATCGGCCAGGCCCAGGTTGATCTGCCCGCGCATGAGGATGCGCCACATGATTTCCAGGTAGCGGATCAGCACCAGGGCAAAACCGAAGGGCACGATCATCGCGATGTGCGACAGGTGGATGCCGAACTGGTCCAGGTCCTCGGCTTCGATGCCGGCCTGGATCAGCGCCATCAACCACTTGAAGCTGGCGACCATGAACAGCCCGGCGTAGACCATGCAGCACAGGCAGGCGATCACCGCCAGCAGGCGCTGGGCCGGGCGCGAGGCCAGCTTGACCAGCGCGTCCACCCCCAGGTGCCCGGCGGTGCGCACGCCGTAGGAAATGCCGAAGAAGATCAGCCAGCCAAACAGCATCTTGGTCAGCGCCACGCTCCAGACCATGTCCTGGGCCAGTTCCATGAGGAAGTCGCCGATCCCCAGGAACAGCGCGCTGCCCCCTTCCCAGGCATCGCCGATGGCGTAGAACAGCGGGTAGAGGTTGTTGAGCACCACGTAGACGAAAGTCACCAGCGTCATGGCCGCCAGCAGGAAGGCGATGAACGCCTCTTCAAAATGTTCCCAGAACCGCCTCAGCCTGTGCATTGAGGTTCTCCGCGAAAGTGCCAGTGGAGTGCAGCCCGATAGCGGCTGCCGATGGGCCGCTGCGAGCGCAGCGGCCGGGATGCAGGTGGTTATTGCGCCTGGTTGGCGGCTTCGGCGGCCTGGATCAGGTCGGCGCCGATATCGCCCTCGAACTTCTTCCACACCGGGCGCATGGCCTCGCGCCACTCGTTGCGCTGCTCGGGAGTCAGGGCGACGATTTCGCTGGTCTTGGCGTCGATGATCTTCTGCCGGGACGTCTGGTTCAGGGCTTCGGCCTGCTTGTTCACTTCCACCGAGACCTCGGCCATGATTTTTTCCAGCTCGCCGCGCACATCCGCCGGCAGGCCGGTCCAGAACCTGGCGTTGGTGATCACCATGTAGTCGATCAGGCCGTGGTCGGTCTCGGTGAAGTACTTCTGCACCTCGTGGACCTTCTGGCTTTCATAGTTCGACCAGGTGTTCTCGGTGCCATTCACCACGCCGGTCTGCAGGCCCTGGTAGACCTCGGCGAAGCTCATCTTGCGCGGGTTGGCGCGCACCGCCTTGAACTGCTCCTCAAGTACGCTGGAAGCCTGCACGCGGAACTTCAGGCCGCGGGCGTCCTTGGGTTCCACCAGCTTCTTGTTGGCCGACAGCTGCTTGAGGCCGTTGTGCCAATAGGCCAGGCCGAGGATGCCCTTGTCCTGCATGGCGGTCAGCAGCTGCTTGCCCTCGGCGTGCTGGAAGCGGTCGACGGCGGCGAGGTTGTCGAACAGGAATGGCAGGTCGTAGATCTGCACCTTCTTGGTGTACTGCTCGAACTTGGCCAGGGACGGCGCGAGCAACTGCACGTCGCCCAGCAGCAGCGCCTCCATTTCCTTGCCGTCGCCGAACAGCGAGGAGTTCGGATACACCTCGACCTTGACCCGGCCCGGCAGGCGTTCCTCGGCGAGCTTCTTGAACAGCAGGGCGCCCTGGCCCTTGGGGGTGTTTTCCGCCACCACGTGGGCGAACTTGATCACGATAGGGTCGGCGGCCTGCGCAAGACCGGCGCCCAGCAATGCGGCGGCACAGAACAACGCCCGGGAGAGCTTGAACATGGACTTCACCTTCTTATTGTTGTGGTTGATCGCAGAGTGCCTAAGGGCACGCGTATTGAGAATTTTGAATTTTTGATACCTGCGTTCGCCTGGGCCGAACGCCGCGCGCTACCGGCGATAGGCGCCTGAAGTTCCATACCCCTACGATGGAATCAGCCGCAACCGAGCCTGTTGCAGATTCCTCCTAAATCCATCCTCCGCCCTTCCCGGTACGGTCTCCAGCACCCTCTTCGACCGCACCAGGACCACCCATGGCCAACAACGGACCCGGGCCGATGCCCCGCCTTCTACGGCCCGCCATTCCCAATCAGAGCCCCAACCAACCACCCGCCGAACGCGCCGCCGAAACCGCACAGCCCAGCTACGGCGAACAGCTCTGGGCGCAGTACGAGAAATATGCCAAGGAACCTGCGCCGCCGCCCGAAAAGGTTCAGGTAGCGCTGCGTATCGGGGTGTTCTTTGATGGCACCGGCAACAATGCCGGCAACTCGGCGATGGGCGAGATTTGCGGGGCCCAGCATGCCATCGTGCCCAAAGACATCGATGGCAGTTGCAAGCCGTATATGAGCGATCCGCAGAGTAGTTATGGGAATGGGGTGAGCAATGTTAAGCGGTTGAGTGACTTGTACTATTCCAACCGGAAAGTAGAGGGTGAGGAACTGCAAAAGCGCGCCTATCGCTCAATCTATATTGATGGCATCGGCACACAGGCCGGTGAAAAAGACAGCCTGCTCACCTCGGGTACAGGGCGTGGCGACACAGGAATCTCAGGGTGCGTGCAGAAAGCATTTCGTGCGATCAAGGAACGTATCCGTGAAGCCCACGAAGATAATCCCGAAAGCGAAATCACTTCTCTGACCTTCGATGCCTTCGGCTTTAGCCGAGGTGCGGCGGCAGCCCGGCACTTTGCCAATGAAGTCGTGCGCTGGCTCGGACCACTCGAGCTAATTCTCCACGACTACTCCAGTGCCTTCAGCCCCCGCTTCAACCGACAGTACGGCCACGACGTAGACATGGGCTTTATTGGTCTTTTCGATACGGTGCCGTCGGTTGCCGGGCTGGGCAATCTGGGCAACGTGCGCAGCGCCATTGCCCCAGGTATCAAGCTGCACCTCGACCGCCGCTACTTTCGCTCGGTGGTGCAACTGGTCGCCCGCGACGAGTACCGGGCCAACTTTGCCCTGAGCCGGGTCAGTCCCGACCATGTGGAAATCGCCTTGCCCGGCGCCCATTCGGATATCGGCGGCGGTTATCTGGATGATGCTCAGGAATGTGTACTGATCAGTCCGATGCAGGCGCTGGAGGTGCCCATTAATACCGAGGTGACCCAGACCTCGATTTACCGGGACACGGTACAGGCAAAATCACGCTGGCGGGCCAAGGGCTGGCCTGCACAATGGCTGGAAATCATCACGCCGGAGCCGATGCTGTTGCCCCAGGATCTCCAGGACCGCCTCGCCCCCCGCAGAAAACGGGTATATGCCGGCCTACAGCTCAAGCGCTCTATAAGCAACAGGTTATCGAGGGTGTATCTACGCGTCATGTATGAACTGGCCAAGCAGAATGGCGTGCGCTTCAAGGTCATCGACGAACAGGATCCGGACTACGCCATCCCGCAAGAGCTTCAAGCCCTTTGTGACAGATTTGTCGCCGGTGATTACAGTACGACGCCGGCCGAGGAGACCCTGCTCAAGCTGCGTTATATCCATCTCTCGGCCCACTGGAATCACCCGTTAGGCAAACAACACGGCGGCAGCCTTAAAGTTGTCTATATCAACGCCCCCACGGTGGATGCCGTGCGTGTGCAACATCCTCACGTACCTGACTGGACGCTTTGGTAATGAGAGTATTCATCGCCCTGCTGGGCACACTTCTGTTAATTGGTTGCCACGCTGATCCGCTTTCCGGAAAACACGACCCCAAAGATCCTTGGTGGGAGCTTGGCTTCATCGAGCCGTTCTACATGGAGGTCTGGGTCGAAGACAGCGCTGTTGAAGATATCAACGGAAAGCTATTCCGTCGTACTGGTGGCGGCTCCGCTGCGGGCGGTGATATGGGTTACGACAAAGAGTGGGCCAGAGGATGGAGTGGTGGAGTTGGAGGCAACGGTAAGTCGGTAGTAGGCGCAGACCTACCCAAACGCATTTTCGTGCGCTGGCAATCGGTCGTGGAACCCCAAACTTATCGAGCATGGATAGATATCCCGGAAGAAGCCCGGAAAATCATGTCCACCTCGACGAATCGACGCTGCCCGGAAACTCCGCACCAGACTGCCCGCTATATGGCATCGGTCTATCTGGGCCTCGCTCCTGGCGGCATCGTACAAGTCTGGGTCAGGGACGAATGCCATCACCCGGTCAAAGTCGCCCGCGCCCAGGGTGAAATCGAGCCACTGGGCCCACACCTGGGCAAATCCAACGGCCACTATTACCCCCTGTCCGAAAACTCCAAGCGCTACATAGAGCAATACGGCATTCCCTATGGCAGTTGGTAACGCGCTCCTGCGCGATTGCAGTATTCAGGGACTCAGCGCCAACAAGCGCTGGGCCCGCAGCAACACCGGCGCGTCGACCATCTGGCCGTCGATCTGGTAGGCGCCGGCGCCGTGGCTGCCGGCGTCCACCACCCGTTGCGCCCAGGCCAGGTCTTCGGCGCTGGGGGCCAGGGCCTGGTGGATCACCGGCACCTGTTTCGGGTGGATGCACAAGGCGCCGGCAAAACCCATTTCATAGGCGTGGCGAATGGACTGGCGCAAACCTTCGGGGTCGTCGATGGCCGGGTGCACGCCATCCAATGGCGGCACCAGGCCGGCGGCGCGCGAATGCAGGATCAGCGCCAGCCGCGCCTGGTCGAGGGCGAACTGCGCCGCCGCCGAACCGCTGCACAGGTTGAGGTCCAGTGCCAGGTCCAGGCCGCCGAAAGACAGGCGCTGTACCGCAGGAGCCCGGGCGATTTCCGCCAAAGCCAAGAGCCCGCGCGCGCTTTCGATGATCGGCCAGATCTGCTTGCCGGTGGCCGCCACGGTCGCCACCTGGGCGGCGCTTTCGACCTTGGGCAGCAGGATGCCGACCACCCCGGCCTGGGCTTTGCAGAACCCCAGGTCGGCGGCATGTTCGGCATGTTCCGGGGCATTGACCCGCACCCACAGCCGCGCCTGGGGCTGGCTGTTGAGGTACTGGCCGAGGTTGTCCCGGGCCTGGCGCTTGAGCGGCTCTTCCACCGCGTCCTCGAAATCGACGATCACCGCGTCGGCGCCGCTGGCCAGGGCCTTGCCGAAACGCTCGGGACGGCTGCCCGGGACGAACAAGGCAGAGCGGACAATAGGGTTGGGCATGTTGAATTCCTTGTAAGTGATGCGGGGTCCGCGGACCGGATTATCTGTGCCTTGATGGTGCATGCTTGCCCGCGAGAGGCCCTTGAGGGCGATGCCGATCTCAAGGGCCCCTTCGCCAGCAAGCTTGGCTCCTACAGAGGCCACCCACGTCAACGGACCTATCCGTGCCAGCCCCTGTAGGAACGAGGGGTTTCAGATCACGCCATTGGCCTGCAACTGCTCGATGGCATCGCTGGACAGGCCCAGTTCGGCGAGGATCGCGCCGCTGTGCTGGCCCAGCCCGGGAACGCCGTCCATGCGCGGCTCGAACGCGGCATTGCGCGCCGGCGGCAGCAGCGACGGCAGCTTGCCGGCCGGGCTGTCGACCTCGCGCCAGCCGTCGCGGGCCTTGAGCTGCGGGTGCTGCCACACGCCCTGCATGTCGTTGACCCGGGCGCTGGCGATCTGCGCCTGCTCCAGCCGCTCGATCACCGCCTCCACCGTCAGCCGGGCGAAGCTGTCGACGATGATCTGCCGCAGCGCCTCGCGATTGGCCGAGCGCTTGAAGTTGGCCGAGAAGCGTTCGTCACCGGCCAGCTCCGGCATCAGCAGCACCTTGTCGCAGAACGCCGCCCATTCGCGCTCGTTCTGCAGGCCGAGCATCACCGTGCCGCCATCCCCCGCCGGGAACGGCCCGTAGGGGTAGATGGTCGAGTGCGCCGCGCCGGCCCGGGGCGGTGGCGGCGCACCGTCGAAGGCGTAGTACATCGGGTAGCCCATCCACTCCACCAGGCTTTCCAGCATGCTCACGTCGATGCGGCTACCCTGCCCGGTCCTGCCGCGCAGCAACAGCGCCGAGAGGATGCCGCTGTAGGCGTACATGCCGGCGGCGATGTCGGCGATCGAGCAGCCGGCCTTGGCCAGTTGCTCCTCGCCCGGGCCGCCGGTCACCGACAGGAACCCGCCCTCGCTCTGGATCAGCAAGTCGTAGGCCTTTTTCTTCTCATAAGGGCCGCCCTCGCCATAACCGGAAATGTCGCAGACGATCAGCCGCGGAAAGCGTTCATGCAGCGCCTCGAACGACAGGCCCATGCGCGCCGCCGCGCCCGGCGCGAGGTTCTGCACCAGCACGTCGGCCTGGGCCAGCAGGCGTTCAAGAATGTCGCCGGCGGCATCCTGCTTGAGGTCCAGGGTCAGGCTTTCCTTGGAACGGTTGGTCCAGACGAAATGCGAGGCCAGGCCGCGCACGCGCTCGTCGTAGCCACGGGCAAAATCGCCGCTGCCGGGGCGTTCGACCTTGATCACCCGGGCGCCCAGGTCGGCCAGTTGGCGGGTGCAGAACGGCGCGGCGATGGCGTGTTCCAGGCTGACCACGGTGATGCCGTCCAGCGGCCGGGGTTGTGCGGTATTGAGTGTCATAAGGCGTCCTCGGGGCGGGCTCAGAGCAATTCGTTCAATTGCGTGGTGTCGCGCAGGTTCCACACCTGGCGGATCAGGGCCGCGCCCTGCTCCGGGGTACGCGCGCCGGAGAAGCGCAGCAGGCGCTGGAACTTGTCCGCCAGCTCGGCCCGCGACAGGCCGTTGCCCGGATCGCCCTTGGGCTCGTCAATGGCACCGTGCAGGGTGCGGCCATCGTCGGTGCTGACCACTACACGGCCCAGCCAGCGCTGCGGATAGGCACGATCCACCTCGGGGTCGAGGACCATCGACACCTTGTCGCGAAACGCCGCCACCGCCGGGTCGTTCAGCGCCAGCTCCTGGAACTCCGGCAGCCCGGCCTTGCCATGCACGGCGATCAGGCCGAGCACGGTGCCCATGGAGAACTTGGCCTGGTGCACGGTCTGCGGCACGCTCACTCGCCCCAGCACATCGATGGCGCCCTGGTGCACGCGGGTTTCCACGCTAGCGATCCGCTCATGGCTGAGGCCTTCGCCCTGCATCAGCGCCAGCAAGGCATCGGCGGCCGGATGAGTGTGGCGGCAGGAGGCGTGGAACTTGAACGAGGTTTCCAGCAAGGCCCAACGACTGCCCAGACGGTCGGACAGGCGCGCTGGCTCGGCATCCCAGGACATGCCCGCGGCCATGCCCTGCTCGCCTTCGAGAATATTGCGCGCGCCGCTCAGCCCGTCGCGGGTCAGGTAGGCGGCGAGCAGCCCGTCGGCCGCGGCCTTGGCCGTGTGCAGCTGCTTGGAGTCCGCGGCGTCGCGCAAAAACTCCCAGAGGCCGGCAGCCTGGGTCCCGGCGCTGCCCAACAGGTTGATGAATTGCGCCTGGTCGAAGTCCATCAGCTTGCCCACCGCCACCGCCGCGGCGAGGGTGCCGACGGTGGCCGTGGTGTGGAAGATCCGGTAATGGGAACGGCCCATGAACTCGCCAATGCGAATCCCCGCCTCGTAGCCGGCCACCGCCGCCAGCAGCAGCTCCTGGCCGGACTTGCCCAGGTCCTGGGCCGCCGCCAACGCGGCCGGGAACACCACGGTGGCCGGGTGCAGCACCGAGCTGTTGTGCAGGTCGTCCTGCTCCACCAAATGGGAAGACGCGGCGTTCACCAGGGCGGCGAAATAGGCCGAGCTGCCGCGGCCGTTGACCAGGATCCGCGCCGGACCATCGGCCGGGCCCATCTGCTGGGCGTAACGCTCGAACAACGGGATCGGATGCGCGCCCTGGCTGGCCAGGGCCGAGCCGAGCCAGTCGAGGAACAGTTCTTCGGTGCGCGCCAGCACGCTGTCGGGCAACTGCGGGTAACTCAGGCCGGCAAGGAACCCGGCCAAGGCTTGGGTATGGCTCATGCTCGGTTCCTCAGAAGCTGCGCGGCAGTTCGAGCAGGTGCTCGGCCACATAGGACAGGATCAGGTTGGTGGAGATCGGCGCCACCTGGTACAGGCGGGTCTCGCGGAACTTGCGCTCGACGTCGTATTCGCAGGCGAAGCCGAAACCGCCATGGGTCTGCAGGCAAGCGTTGGCCGCTTCCCACGAGGCCTTGGCCGCCAGGTACTTGGCCATGTTGGCGCTGGCCCCGGCGTTAAGGCCGCTGTCGTATTCCTCGCAGGCGCGCCAGCGCATCAGGTCGGCGGCCTCGATCTCGACATGGGCTTCGGCGATGGGGAACTGCACGCCCTGGTTCTGCCCGATGGGCCGGCCGAACACCACGCGGTCGCGGGCGTACTGGCTGGCCTTGTCGATAAACCAGCGACCATCGCCGATGCACTCGGCGGCAATCAGCGTGCGCTCGGCGTTGAGGCCGTCGAGGATGTACCTGAAGCCCTTGCCCTCCTCGCCGATCAGGCTGTCGGCGGGGATTTCCAGGTTGTCGAAGAACAGCTCGTTGGTCTCGTGGTTGACCATGTTGGCGATCGGCTGCACGGTCAGGCCGTGGCCGATGGCCTCGCGCAGGTCGACCAGGAAGATCGACATGCCTTCGGATTTCTTCTTGACCTCGGCCAGCGGCGTGGTGCGCGCCAGCAGGATCATCAGGTCGGAATGCTGGATCCGCGAGATCCACACCTTCTGCCCGTTGATCAGGTACTTGTCGCCATGCTTGATCGCGGTGGTCTTGATCTTGGTGGTGTCGGTGCCGGTGGTAGGCTCGGTGACGCCCATCGATTGCAGGCGCAGTTCGCCGCTGGCGAGCTTTGGCAGGTAGAAACGCTTCTGCGCTTCGCTGCCGTGCCGCAGCAGGGTGAACATGTTGTACATCTGCCCGTGCACGGTGCCGGAGTTGCCGCCGCAGCGGTTCACCTCCTCCAGGATCACCGAGGCTTCGGCCAGGCCCAGGCCCGAGCCGCCGTATTCGGCCGGGATCATCGCCGCCAGCCAGCCGGCGTCGGTCAGGGCCTTGACGAAGCGTTCCGGGAAACCTTTTTCTTCATCGATCTTGCGCCAGTAGGCGGCATCGAACTCGGCGCACAGGGCCCGCACGCCTTCACGGATGGCATTCAATTCTTCATTGCTGTTGGGGTTCATCGAACGGCTCTCCGCCTGTGGTTATTGTGCTGGGATGGGGTCATTCCGGGATGGCGTCGAACAGCACTTCGCCGCGCTGGGCCAGGCCGGCGTCGTTGCCGGCCCAGAGCTCGGCGACGCCGGGGCGGACGATGCGCCCGCCGACCTCGAACGGCTGCGGCGCGATCAAGGGCCGCAGGCCGCGATAAGAAAACCGCCGCAGCCGGGCTCCGGGGTGGGCGCGGCAGAAAGCGCGCAGGCTGAGGGTGGCGATCAATGGGCCGTGGACCACCAGCCCCGGATAACCTTCGGTCGCGGTGACGTAGGGAAAGTCGTAGTGGATGCGATGGCCGTTGAAGGTCACCGCGCTGTAGCGGAACAGCAGGGTCGGGCTGGGCTCGACGGTTTCGCGCCAGTCGCCCTGGATCAGCGGCTCGCCGCTGGCCTGCTTGGGCGGGGTCGGTTCGCGGTAGACGATGTCCTGTTCCTCGCGAATCGCCAGGCGACCGTCCTGGGAATACTCATGGCGTACCGTGACGAACAACAGCGCGCCGGTGCGCCCGGTCTTTTCCTCGACCTGGCTGATGGTCGACACGCACTGCGCCTCGAACCCGGCGCGCAACGGCTCGAAGAACTCCAGCCGGCCACCGGCCCACATGCGGTTGCGATTGGCCGCCGGCGGCAGGAAGCCGCCACGGGCCGGATGGCCGTCGCCACCCAGGGCGCTTTCGGCCAGGGGCTCCTGGAAAAAGCACCATTGCCACAGCGGCGGCAAGGCCGCGCCAGGGGCCGGCACGGGTTCGCCAAAGGTCGCGGCGATGCGCTTGAGCAGGTTGTCGCTGAGCAGGTCTCGGGCTTGCTGGCTACGGCCTGTCCAGGCGCTGGGGTCGGTCACGCTCATCGGGTCGGGTCCTGTTGCGGTGGTGGTGAGCCCGATCATGCAAGCCGCTGCGCGTTCTGAGAATTTGCATTTCAATAAACCGGCGTTCGGTTATGCTGAACGCCGCTTTGCCCCTCTTCCCTCCCAGGAGCTGCCCATGCATTTCGATCTGGCCGACCTGCGCCTGTTTATCCATATCGCCGAATCGCCGAGCCTGACCCAGGGCGCCAAGCGCGCCTTTCTTTCGCCGGCGGCGGCCAGCGCGCGGATCAAGGCCCTGGAAAGCCAGCTCGAGACCCGCCTGCTGTACCGCGACAGCCGCGGCGTCGAAGTCACCCCGGCCGGCGAGCGGCTGTTGCAGCATGCGCGGCTGATCATGCGCCAGGTGGATTACCTGAAAAGCGAGTTCACCCAGTACGGCGGCGATTCCACCGGGCATATGCGCATCTTCGCCAACACCACGGCGGTGACCGAATTCCTCCCGGAGATCCTCGCCGGCTTTCTGTCGAAACGCCCGGGGGTCACGGTGGACCTGCAGGAACGCCTGTCCCGCGACATCGTGCGGGGCGTGCTCGACGGCACCGCCGACATGGGCATCATCGCCGGCCCGGTGGAAGCCAGTGGCCTGCAAGTCCTGCATTTCAGCACCGACCACCTGGTGCTGATCCTGCCGGTCGACCACCCGCTGGCGACGCAGCCGGCGGTGACCCTGGAGCAGACCCTGGCCTACCAGCACATCGGCCTGCACGAAGGCAGCACCTTGCTGAGTTTTTTGCGCGAACACGTGGAGCGCACCGGCAAGCAGCTGTCGCTGCGGATCCAGGTGTCGAGCTTCGAAGCGATCTGCCGCATGGTCGAGGCCGGCGTGGGCATCGGTATCATTCCCGAATCGGCCGCGATCCGGCACAGCCGCACCATGCAGCTGGTGACGGTGAAACTCGACGAGGCCTGGGCGGTGCGCGAGCGCAGCATCATTGTCCGTGAGCTGGAGGCCCTGCCCGGCACCGTGCGGGCGCTGATCGCCACCCTGATGCCCGAGGCCTGATCGCTCGGAGGCCAATCTGCCTCCTGGCGCAAAACCCTCTGCGACACCGCCGCCCGTTGACCTGAATCAAGGGCCCGGCGCCTGACAGGTGTGAATGTTCAGGCAATCCTCTGCACCTTCACGGAGACTTGCCCATGACCAGCACCGCCCTCCACACGCCTGCCCTGGCCGCCTTCGCCCGGTACAAAGGCGAACACTGGATAGACGCCCTCAACGACGGCAGCCCGGTGCTGATCCGCCCGTTGCGCGCCGAAGACCGCGAGCGGGAAAAGGCCTTTATCGAGAACCTTTCGCCGACCACCCGGCACCACCGTTTCCTGGGTGAGGTGAAGGAAGTCGGCGAGGCCCTGCTCAGCCAGTTGATGGACGTCGATGGCTGCGAGCGCGTGGCTTACGTGGCCCTGGTCCACGACAACGGCTCGCTGCGGGAAATCGGCATCAGCCGCTATGCCACCATCGGCGCCGACGCGGACACCTGTGAGTTCGCCGTCACCGTGGCCGACGAATGGCAGCACAAGGGCCTGGACGCCTTGCTGATGCGCCATCTGGTCGACCGGGCTAAGGACCAGGGTTTCAAGCAGATGTACTCCCTGGATTGCCCGGCCAATCACCGCATGCGCGAACTGGCCGCGACCCTGGGTTTCCACCGCGCCATCGACCCGGACGACGCGACCCAGGTCCGCTACCACCTGGCGCTGTAGGCCGGCCTCAGCCCGCCGCCCCGCCACACTGCGCGCAAAACCGCACGCCGGTGGCCAGCGTGTTGCCGCACTGGCGGCACGCGGCGGGCTGCAACGAGGTCCCGCACTGCTGGCAAAAACGCGCCTTGGCCGCGTTGCTCGCCCCGCAGTCCGGACACAGCGGGCCGCCCGCAGGCGGCGCTGCGCCACCGGAGTGCCGGCCATGCCCGCCGCCATGCCTGTCACCCTGGTGCCCGCCCTGGGAGCCGCCATGCCCACGGCCACGATGACCGCCCAGCAAACGTTCGAAAAAGCTCATGTCGATCACTCCTGATAAAGAGAGTCGACAGTAAAAAGCCTGAAGTAGCTATAGGGTCAACCCGGCGCCGACCAGCGCCCATGGCGAACGCTCCAGCCGACAGCGGCTAGGCTGACGGTCATAGCCCATGGATCGTCGGAGGTCGTCATGCAACTCGAAGGTTCCTGCCATTGCGGCGCTGTCCACTTCAGCCTGGACAGCGCCCACCCTTACCCCTATCAACGCTGCTACTGCTCGATCTGCCGCAAGACCCAGGGCGGCGGCGGGTATGCGATCAACCTCGGCGGCGACGCCGCCAGCCTGAAAGTCCGCGGCCGCCAGCACATCTCGATCTACCACGCGCTGCTCAGGGAACCCGGCAAACGTGCCCGGCGCAGCAGCGCCGAACGGCATTTCTGCAGCCGCTGCGGCTCCGGGTTGTGGCTGTTCAGCCCAGAGTGGCCGGAGCTGATCCATCCCTTCGCCTCGGCCATCGACACGCCGTTGCCGATACCGCCGGAACACACCCACCTGATGCTCGACTCCCGGGCGTCCTGGGTGGAAATCGACTGGCACCCCCACGACCTGCAATTCGCCCACTACCCCGAGGAATCTATCGCCCAGTGGCATGAAAGACATGAGCGGCATGAACGCCTGGACCTGCAACGCTAAGCGCCGGGCATTCACAGTCTTTGACAGTTTTGCGACAAAGCTGCCAAAGATTGCCCGCACCCGCGTCCCTAGCATGAGCGCATCCATTTCCCCACGGGTGCGCCATGTACGGTCGATTCTTCACGCTCTTCATTGGTGTGCTGCTCGGCGGCCTCAGCTGCCAGGGCACGCCGCCCCCGAAGCCCAGCGTCGAACCGCCGCCTGAAATCGCCACGCCACCCAAGACCGCCCTCCGCGCCAAGCCGGCCCCTGTCGCCCCGGCGCGCAAGGTCGCCCAGCGCCCGCGCGATGGCCTGGGCAGTTCCTATTCCACTCCCAACGACCACTCCCACACCCTGCTGAGTTTCTAGCCGCGATGAAGACCTCGATCCGTCCGAAAACCTTGTGCCTGTCCCTTGCGTCGCTACCTCTGGCTTCGCTGTGCCTGCTGACGCCCTGCGGCCCGCTCTACGCCGCGGACTGGCAGTACCAGCTGCAAGCCGGCGTGGCCAGCCTGCCGCGCTACAGCGGCAGCGACGAACACAGCGTCGTCCCGATCCTGGGCGGCGAAATCGTCAGCCCCTACGGGGTGTTTCTCAACACCGAACAGGGCCTTGGCTGGGGCAATGAATGGGGCGACCTGGCGTTCAGCACCTGGGTCGGCCCCAGCGAAGCACGCAAGGACCGCAAGAGCGGCTACAAGGGCTCGGACCATCTGGCCGGCATGGGCTCGATCAAGTCCCGCGCGCAGTTTGGCGCCCACCTGGGCTACACCCTGGGCACCGTGGAGCTCGGGGCCACGCTGCAGCATGCGCTGAAGAAGAACGACGACCCGGACACCGGCTCGGCCTACAACCACCTGCAACTGAGCATCGGCAGCACGCTGTATGAGGGCCGGTACGGGCGCCTCGAGGGCAGCCTCAACAGCCAGTTCGGCGACGGCGACTACCTGCGCACCTGGTATGGCGTCAGCAACGCCCAGGCTGGCAGGACCCGCTTCGGCGCCTATCGGCCCAAGGGTGGTTTTCTCAGCCGGGGCGGCGACCTGACCTGGACCGTGCCGGTCAGTGAACAGATGAACGTATCGACGGTGCTGGCGCTGCAGTACCTGGGGCGGGAGGCGGCGGACAGCCCGATTGTCGAGCGGCGGCTGCAGACGTCGCTGGCGACCACGCTGGAGTACAGCTTTTAAGCGGTGTTGGCCGTTCTGACGTTATCGCGCGCAAGCTGCCTGGGCTATTCGAGCTGCGCCCAGGTCATGCGAAACGACGCACCGCCCCATTGCGAATCCGTCACCTCGACCTGGCCGCCGTGGGACTGCGATACCCGCCGCACCAGCGCCAGGCCGAGGCCGAAGCCGCCGGTGCGGCGGTCGCGGCTGGCGTCGAGTCGGGAGAACGGCTCGAAGATCTTCGCCCGCCCTTCCACCGGCACGCCCGGGCCGTCGTCGTTGACCTGGACCTCATAGCCCTGCCCGACCTGCACCAGGGACACCTCGACGCGCCGTTCGGCGTAGCGAATGGCATTGCGCAGCAGGTTGATCACCGCCCGCGCCATGAACCGCGGTTCGATGCTGATGTACTCGACCTCACAGGCCCGGATCGCCATCTGCACCCCCGCCGCCTCCGCCTCCAGGGCGACACTGCCGACCACGCTGTCGAGCCAGTTGCGGGCCTGGATGCTCTCGCGGTTGATCACCGTGGCGCCGTGTTCCAGGCTGGCGTAGGTCAGCAGTTCGGAAACCATTTCCTCCAGCTCGCCGAGGTCGGCGTACATATCGGCGATCAGCTCGCGGTTCTGCCGCGGGTCGGACTGCTTGAGCTGGTCGAGCTCGAACGACAAGCGGGCGATGGGCGTGCGCAATTCATGGGACACCGCGTTGGTCAGCTCGCGCTGATTGGCGATCAGGCCTTCGATGCGGCTGGCCATCTGGTTGAAGTGCTGCGCCAGGTCGCGCACGTTGGAGCGCCGCGGCAGGCGGATGCGCGAGCCCAGGTCGTTATTGCCGAAGCGCTGGGCCGCCAGGCGGATCAGCTCCAGGTCGCGCCAATGCGGGCGTACCCAGAAATACAGGACCAGCGCCAGGCTGGCCCCGAGAAAGGCATAGGCCCAGAAATACAGCCACTTGGGCTCTTCCGGCAGGCGGATGCTCAGCAACTGCGGGCCGCCGTCGAGGTTGGCGATGAACTCGCTGAAGTCGCCGCGCACCACCAGTTTGTTCTCGGCCAGCAGTTGGCGTTCGCGTTCGGACAGGCCCAGCTCATCCGCCTGCAACAGCCTCAGGCGCATGCCGTAGTGTTGTTGCAGCTCGGCCAGCCGCTGCTCGCGCGCCGCTCCCGTGACCGGCGACAGTTGGTTGACCAGGCTGTATCCCGGTCCGCGCATGGCCTCGCGGTTGTAGGTTTCGTTGGCGTCCGGCAACAGCTCGGAAAAGGTGTAGTTGACCGCCCAGATGGCCCCCGCCAGCCCCAGGGCCAGAATGAGGTACAGACGCAGAAACAGCCGCAGCATCTAGAGCTCCCACGCGAACGGATTGAACAGATAGCCCTTGCCCCAGATGGTCTTGATGCACACCGGCTCGCGAGGGTTGTCCTGGAGTTTGCCGCGCAGCTTGCTGATGTAGACATCGACGCTGCGGTTGAGGCCGTCGAAGGCGATGCCGCGCATGCGGTTGAGGATGTCGTCGCGGGAGAGGATCTTGCCCGCCGAACTGGCCAGCAGCCACAGCAGCTCGAACTCCATGGTGGTCAGCTCGATCAGCTCGCCGGCCAGGCGCACTTCCCGGCAACTGCGGTCGAGGGTCAGGCTGCCGAACTCCAGCGCGCCGCGCACCGTCGGCTCCGGCACCTGGCGCCGTTGCAGGGCGCGCAGGCGGGCCAGCAGCACCGGCGGCTTGATCGGTTTGATCACGTAGTCGTCGGCGCCGGACTCAAGACCGAGGATATGGTCCAGGTCGTCTTCCTTGGCGGTGAGAATGACGATGGGCGTGTCCGCCACATTGCGGATCTCCCGGCACACGTGCAGGCCGCTCTGGCCCGGCAGCATCAGGTCGAGGACGACGATTTTCGGCTTGAACTCGAGAAAGGCCGCCAGCGCCACATCGCCACGATGCACCGTCAGGACCTCAAAACCGTGTTGGGACAGGAAGTGCGCGATCAGCCCGGCGAGCTTCTCGTCATCTTCCACCAGCAATACTTTGCCAAGACCCGGGTTATCCATAAATACCAGTCTGAGTGCGCACAATTGGGGCGCGCATTATAGGCGGCATCGGATAAGTCTGAGACCAGGGCAGACAGCAAAAACCGGCCCAGATGGCCGGTTTTCAATGATGTTTCATGCTTTTAAGAGTTTTTTACAATTTGCCCGTAGTTTTGAACCGACTTGGGCCGTTTTACAGAGTAGGCACGCCGCTGTGGAAGCGGAACTCCACGTCCGGCGACTCGATCAGTTCGCGCTCGGCGGCGCGCACCTTCTCGATCACCTGGGCGATGTCCTTGGCGTCGCCGTACTGATAGGCCAGCTTCAGGTAACCCTGGAAGTGCCGGGCCTCGCTTTTCAGCAGGCCGAAGTAGAACTTGCCCAGTTCTTCGTCCAGGTGCGGCACCAGCGCCTCGAAACGCTCGCAGCTGCGGGCCTCGATAAAGGCGCCGACCACCAGGGTGTCCACCAGCTTCACCGGTTCGTGGCTGCGCACCACCTTGCGCAGGCCCGAGGCATAACGCCCGGCCGACAACTGGCGCAGTTCGATCTTGCGCCGCTTCATCAGGCGCATGACCTGTTCGTGGTGCACCAGTTCCTCCCGGGCCAGGCGCGACATCATGTTGATCAGGTCGACATGGGAGTGGTACTTGGCGATCAGGCTCAGGGCCGTGCTGGCCGCCTTGAACTCGCAGTTCTTGTGGTCGATCAGCAGGGTTTCCTGATCCGCCAGGGCCGCCTGGACCCAGGCATCCGGCGTGGGGCAGCCGAGGAACTCGTGAATTTCCGGCAGGTTCATGGTCGTTCGTCCTTCAGGGCAGCCTTCAAGGAAATGAGCGCGCAAGGCAGGACGGTGGCGACTTCAGGGATCGATAACATGGGGCTCACGGCATAAGGGTTCACGGCGAAGGGCGCCGATTATACCGGCCGCGCCACAGACCACCAGCCGCGGCGCTTGATGTGCGTCAACAGCCACAGCGACGCGCAGCAACTATAGTTGTGCAACATAGCCTTCATCCCTCTCTGGAGATCCCGACCATGCAAGCCATCCGCAGCATCCTGGTGGTCATCGAGCCCGAGCATTCCGAAAGCCTCGCGCTCAAGCGCGCCAAGCTGATCGCCGGGGTGACCCAGGCCCATCTGCACCTGCTGGTGTGCGACAAGAAGCACGAGCATTCGGCGCTATTGAGCGTGCTCAAGAGCAGCCTGCTGAGCGAGGGCTACAGCGTGACCACCGAGCAGGCCTGGAACGACAGCCTGCACAGCACCATCATCGACGTGCAGCAGGCCGAAGGCTGTGGCCTGGTGATCAAGCAGCACTTTGCCGACAACCCGCTGAAAAAGGCCCTGCTCACCCCCGCCGACTGGAAACTGCTGCGCTATTGCCCAAGCCCGGTGCTGCTGGTGAAAACCGCCAAGCCCTGGACCGGCGGCGTGATCCTGGCGGCCATCGATGTCGGCAACACCGACGGCGAGCACCGTACCCTGCATGCCAGCATCATCGACCATGGTTTCGACATCGCCAGCCTGGCCAAGGCGCAGTTGCATGTGATCAGCGCCCATCCGTCGCCGATGCTGTCGGCGTCCGACCCGGTGTTCCAGCTCAAGGAAACCATCGAGGCGCGCTACCGCGAGCAGTGCAAAGCGTTCCAGGCCGAGTTCGACATCGACGATACCCACCTGCATATAGAGGAAGGCCCGGCAGACGTGCTGATCCCGCACACCGCCCATGAGCTGCAGGCGGCGCTGACCATCATCGGCACCGTGGCGCGCACCGGGATTTCCGGGGCGCTGATCGGCAATACCGCGGAAGTGGTGCTCGATGCCCTGGAAAGCGACGTGCTGGTGCTCAAGCCGGAGGACATCATGGACCACCTGGAAGAGGTGGCCGGCAAGCATTGAGGGATGGGTTAGCAGAGAAAACGCTATCGCGGGCAAGTCGGATCGCCGCCCGCTCGCTCCTACAGATGAATGTGTGCTTCTGTAGGAGCGAGGCTTGCCCGCGATGCTTTTAGCGGTCAGGCGCCAAAGGCGTCCTTGAGGAACCCCGGGGCGATATAACGCTGGTAGTGGGCTTCCGACAGGAGGAAAAACTCCCGATCGATGGCATCGCGCAATTCCGGCAGTTCCCAGTCGCGAAACTCCGGCAGCAACACCATCCCATAGGCTTCCAGCTGGTTGATCACCCGCGCCCCGCGGGCGATCAGCTGATAGGCCCAGCAATATTCCGACTGGTGCGGCACGAAGCGGATCTTGCGCTGCTCCAGTTGCTCGCGCAGCCGCTGGGGGTCGAAGACTTCCAGCTTGGCCGCCATCACCTGCACCAGCAATTGCTCGAGACGCAGCCACACCGCGTGCTTTTCTTCCTCGTTGTAGCCGTTCCAGTGGATCACTTCGTGGTGGAAACGCTTGCAGCCACGGCACACCAGGTCACCGTAGACAGTGGAGCAGAGGCCGACGCAGGGGGTCTTGATGGTCTGATTGGGCATAAGTAGGCAATTGGCGGAAAAAAGCGAAACAGGCCCGCATGTTAGCCCTTTGTCTAACATTGATCACCCCTCAAACTTCGGGGCATCAGGGTCTATTGGACTTTGGTGGCGGCCGCGACGGATGCCCGCTTGGTGCAGGGCAAGGCGCGAGGAACGCAGTTTGGTTGTTCCAAATAAGTTCCGAGCAACGCAGCCCTGCACCAAGCGGGCCCCGTCCCTTCGGGTTGCGTGCCAACGTGCGCGAGGCTGCGTTGCGGGATTTGCCAAGGGAACAACCATTGGCAAATCCCGCGCCTTGCCTCGCACACGTTGGCCCAGCAACGCGGCTCGCCACCAAAGTCCAATAGACCCTGCCTTACCTTAATTTTTTTTTTGCCGTAGAATCAGCCAGCCTTTTTAGGCGCCAATGTCCGTTAGAAGCTGTTTTCAAAGCGTCACGAGCACAGTCGTTCCTTCAGAGCGGTGTTGGCGATGGGTCTTTCCAGCGGGGAAAGCCCAGCGCCAACCCTCATCAGCTCCCGTTCTGCAGGCGTAAAACTTTGAAAGCAGCTTCTGTAAGGAATTGCCGGTAATTCTGGCTAAGCGACCCACAACGTCACGCAGCGCATGAGTACGGCAATTTCGGGATGAGCGTCCCGGACACCCATTTGGGACCACTGATGAGGGTAATACTGTGCTTGAAGCCTACCGCAAACATATCGAAGAGCGTGCAGCCCTGGGTATCGTTCCCCAGCCGCTAAACGCCGAACAAACTGCAGGCCTGGTCGAGCTGCTGAAGAATCCCCCCGCTGGCGAAGAAGCCTTCCTCGTTGACCTGATCACCAATCGCGTTCCGCCAGGAGTCGACGAAGCCGCCTATGTGAAGGCCGGTTTCCTCTCCGCGCTGGCCAAAGGCGAAGCCAAATCCCCTCTGCTGGACAAGAAGCGCGCCGTTGAACTGCTGGGCACCATGCAGGGCGGCTACAACATCGTGACCCTGGTCGAGCTGCTGGACGACGCCGAGCTGGCGCCGGTCGCGGCCGCACAGCTCAAGCACACCCTGCTGATGTTCGATGCCTTCCACGACGTCGCGGAAAAAGCCAAGAACGGCAACGTTCACGCCCAGGGCGTACTGCAATCCTGGGCCGACGGCGAGTGGTTCAAGAACCGCCCGGTACTGGCCGACAAGATCAGCCTGCGCGTGTTCAAGGTGACTGGCGAAACCAACACCGACGACCTGTCCCCTGCCCCGGATGCCTGGTCCCGTCCTGACATCCCGCTGCACGCCCTGGCCATGCTGAAAATGGCCCGTGACGGCATCGTTCCGGACGAGCAAGGCAAGACCGGCCCGATGAAGCAGATCGAGGAAATGCGCGGCCAGGGCTTCCCTATCGCCTACGTCGGCGACGTGGTCGGCACCGGTTCGTCCCGTAAATCGGCAACCAACTCCGTGCTGTGGTTCTTCGGCGACGACGTTCCTTACGTGCCGAACAAGCGCGCAGGCGGCTTCTGCTTCGGCAGCAAGATCGCACCGATCTTCTACAACACCATGGAAGACGCCGGCGCCCTGCCGATCGAATTCGACGTGTCGAAGATGAACATGGGCGACGTGATCGACCTGTACCCGCACGCCGGTAAAGTCACCAAGCACAACAGCGACGAAGTCCTGGCCACCTTCGAAATGAAGACCCCGGTCCTGCTCGACGAAGTCCGTGCCGGCGGCCGTATCCCGCTGATCATCGGCCGTGGCCTGACCGAGAAGGCCCGTACCGAACTGGGCCTACCGCCTTCGGACCTGTTCAAGAAGCCGGAAGCGCCGGCCGAAAGCACCAAGGGCTTCACCCTGGCGCAGAAAATGGTCGGCAAGGCGTGCGGCGTGACTGGCGTGCGTCCAGGCACCTACTGCGAACCGAAGATGACCACCGTCGGCTCCCAGGACACCACTGGCCCGATGACCCGTGACGAACTGAAGGACCTGGCTTGCCTGGGCTTCTCCACCGATCTGGTGATGCAGTCGTTCTGCCACACCGCGGCCTATCCGAAGCCGATCGACGTCACCACCCACCACACCCTGCCTGACTTCATCATGACCCGTGGCGGCGTGTCCCTGCGTCCGGGCGACGGCATCATCCACAGCTGGCTGAACCGCATGCTGCTGCCAGACACCGTCGGCACCGGTGGCGACTCCCACACCCGTTTCCCGATCGGCATCTCGTTCCCGGCCGGTTCCGGCCTGGTGGCCTTCGCCGCCGCCACTGGCGTCATGCCGCTGGACATGCCGGAATCGATCCTGGTCCGTTTCAAGGGCAAGCTGCAGCCCGGCGTCACCCTGCGTGACCTGGTTCATGCCATCCCTTACTACGCGATCCAGAAAGGCCTGCTGACCGTCGAGAAGAAAGGCAAGAAGAACGCCTTCTCCGGCCGCATCCTGGAGATCGAAGGTCTGGAAACCCTGACCGTCGAGCAAGCCTTCGAACTGTCCGACGCCTCGGCCGAACGTTCGGCTGCCGGTTGCACCATCAAGCTGTCCAAAGAGTCGATCGCCGAATACCTGCAGTCGAACATCACCCTGCTGCGCTGGATGATCGGCGAAGGCTACGGTGATGCCCGTACCCTGGAGCGTCGCGCCCAAGCGATGGAAGCCTGGCTGGCCAACCCTGAGCTGCTGGAAGCCGACAAGGACGCCGAATACGCCGAAGTCATCGAGATCGACCTGGCCGACGTCAAGGAGCCTGTGCTCTGCGCGCCGAACGATCCGGACGATGCTCGCCTGCTCTCCAGCGTCGCTGGCGAGAAGATCGACGAAGTGTTCATCGGTTCCTGCATGACCAACATCGGTCACTTCCGCGCTGCCGGCAAGCTGCTGGATCAGGTCAAGGGCCAGCTGCCAACCCGTCTGTGGCTGTCGCCGCCGACCAAGATGGACGCTCACCAGCTGACCGAAGAAGGCTACTACGGCATCTACGGCAAGGCTGGCGCGCGCATGGAAATGCCGGGCTGCTCGCTGTGCATGGGTAACCAGGCCCGCGTCGAGCCGAACTCCACCGTGGTTTCGACTTCGACCCGTAACTTCCCGAACCGTCTGGGTGACGGCGCGAACGTCTACCTGGCTTCGGCCGAGCTGGCGTCCGTCGCGTCCATCCTGGGTCGCCTGCCGACCGTCGAGGAGTACATGGAATACGCCGGCAAGATCGACAGCATGGCAGCGGACGTGTACCGCTACCTGAGCTTCGACCAGATCGCCGAGTTCCGTGAGGCTGCCGCGAACGCCAAGATTCCGGTGGTTCAAGCCTAAGGCTGCAAGGCAATGAAGAACGCCGCGTATCCCACGACGATACGCGGCGTTTTTTTTATCCCGGCGATCCGCTCGCTAGTCGCTCTGGCGGCAGAACGCCAGGCGTCTTTACCTACCAGATCTGGTAGTTGTTAGCCCTCCCCCGCCCTTGCTAAAAATCACGCCACTGCCAACGGCGCCCGACGCTCGCCCGAATGTCGAACGCTGCCTGCTTGCCACGGCCTTGGGATGACAGCTGTCAACCCGCGCCGATCGTTCGAAGCGCTCACACGACTATAAAAACATTCCGCGCACGACAGCTGGATCTCAGTTGCCGCGGATTCTTTCGCCCCGTCAAAAGCAACAAATGGAGGTGTGCTATGTGGCGTAACCATTGTGTGATCGAGAACGCGCTCAACGACTACCCCGGGCACGTCGAACAACCGGGCAACGACCCGCAGCGCAAGACTCATGTGCGCGATCGCAGCTTCGCGGTGATCAAGGGCAGCGGGCATTTTCTCGACCTGGAATCGAGAACCGCCGCCAACAGCGCGCATCGCGCCCTGCTCGCCCAGTTGCTGCCGAGCGCCCGCGCAGCCCGCAAGCCAGCCACCGCTGTGGAACCCATCACCCGCCTGCGCTTTGCCTGAAGCTGTCCCCTGCCCCTTGGCCAGAGACGGCCAGAACACTCAAGGAAAAGAGTTATGCGCATGCTCGCCAGCGGTTTTGCCGGGGACGTCTTTTGCCCTTATCGGCCTGGCCAGTGCCTTTGCGGCACCCCGCCACACAGTGACATAGCACCGCAAGCCAGCCTTGGCCATGAGCCCCCTCCACGCCTACTACCGCCCCAATTGCCGGCCCCGCACCCGAGTGCCCTGGTGCAAAGCGCCGGATCAGGGCAACTGCGGGGTTTTCTATGAATTTCATGAATGTTGACAGCGTATTGCCCTGGACTAGATTCCCTGACGTGCAAGGAATCAAGGCGAACGCCATGGAGAAACGACAGGATTTCATGCACTGGTGGAACGACCTGCGCATGGAGATGCTCAAGCAACAGGAGAGCGCCCAGGTCTTTGCGCTGCTGGAACGGGAGGTCCGGTCCCTGGGGTTTGATTTTTACGCTTACGGAGTCAGGCATTCGATCCCCTTCACCCGCCCGAAAATCGACATCTATGGCTCTTATCCGCAAGCCTGGGTGGAGCGTTACCAGCAACAGAACTACGCCGCGATCGACCCGACGATCCTCAACGGCCTGCGCTCCACGGAAATGGTGGTCTGGAGCGACGCCTTGTTCGGCAAAGGCTCGGTGTTGTGGGGCGAGGCCCGGGAATGGGGCTTGCGGGTGGGCGCCACCTTGCCCATCCACACGCCCGACAGCGCCCTGAGCGTGTTGTCGGTGGCCCGTGAATGCACGGCGATCAGCGCCGTGGAACTGGAAGAAATCCGCCTGCGCCTGCGCTGCATCATCGAACTGGCGACCATGCGCCTCGGCGAACTCGGGCACCCCAGCAGCCAGGCCGAACAGCTGGAGCTGAGCGCGCGCGAGCGGGAAATCCTGCAATGGACGGCCGACGGCAAGAGTTCCGGGGAGATCGCCCTGATCCTGGGCATCTCGGTGAATACCGTGAATTTCCACCTCAAGGTCATCCAGAAGAAATTCGGCGCGGCCAACAAGACCCTGGCCGCCGCCTACGCCGCCGTCCTGGGGCTGATCTGACGCTTCACCCGACGATAAGGATATCGCCCCATGATCACTGTGATTTCACGGCATGAAAGCCAGCTTTCACCGGCCCTGCGCGACGACCTCGGCCGCTATCGCCATGCGGTCTTCATCAAGCAATTGGGTTGGCGACTGCCCTCCAGCGCCAGCCAGTGCGGGCAGGAGCTCGATCAGTTCGACCACGCCGACACCCGCTACACCCTGGCGCTGGACAGCGAGGAAAAGATCCACGGCTGCGCCCGGCTGCTGCCGACCACCCAGCCCTATCTGCTGGCGGACGTGTTCGGTTTTCTCTGCGACCGGCCCTTGCCACGGCAGCACGACACCTGGGAAATCTCGCGTTTCGCCGCCTCGGCGCTGGAAGGCGGCAAGCTGCCGATGCGGGTGTTCTGGCACACCCTGCACACCGCCTGGACCCTGGGGGCGAACTCGGTGGTGGCGGTGACCACGCCGGCGCTGGAGCGTTACTTCCTGCGCCATGGCGTGGCGCTGACCCGGCTCGGCCAGCCGCAACGGGTCAACCGCGACCACTTGCTGGCCCTGGACTTTGCGGCCTACCAGAAAAACGGCCGCGCCGCGCTTTATACGCAGTCAGCGGCCGTGGCTTCGCTGAATCAGGCATTTCTGCGCGGCAACCCACCGCCAACGCGCGGTGGGCCGCCGGCAGGTCAGGCGCTCAGGGAGTAGACCAGCGCGGTGATGGCCACCAGGCCGACCAGGGTGACGAACACGTTGGAGGCCTGGCCGCGGTAGCGGGCCATGGCCGGCACTTTGCGGATGGCGTACATCGGCATCAGGAACAGGATGGCCGCGATGATCGGGCCGCCCAGGGTTTCGATCATCCCGAGGATGCTCGGATTGAGCGTGGCGACTATCCAGCACACCACCAGCATGAAGGCCGCGGTCATACGGTCCAGGGCCTTGGCGCCCGGGCGGCGGCCGCTTTTCACGATCAGCCCCTTGAGGCCTTCGCTGGCGCCGATGTAGTGGCCCAGGAACGACTTGGCGATGGCCACGAACGCGATCAACGGCGCGGCGAAGGCGATGGTCGGGTTGCTGAAGTGGTTGGCCAGGTACGACAGGATCGACAGGTTCTGCGCCTTGGCTTCGGCCAGTTGGGCCGGCGACAGTGTCAGCACGCAGCTGAAGACGAAGAACAGCACCATCGCCACCATCAGCAGGTGGGCGCGGGACAGGATCTGCGAGCTGCGCTCTTCGGCGTGGGCGCCATACCGGCGCTTCTGGTCCACGGCGAAGGCCGAGATGATCGGCGAGTGGTTGAACGAGAACACCATGACGGGAATCGCCAGCCACAGGGTGTGCAGGAACGCCGAAGGTTCAGGCAGGGTACTGGCGGTGCTGAGGATGCCGCCGTTCCAGTGCGGAATCAGGAACACCGCGAGGAACAGCAAGGCGACGATGAACGGGTAGACCATCAGGCTCATGGCCTTGACGATCACCTGCTCGCCGCAGCGCACCACGGCCAGCAGGCCGAGGATCAGCACCAGCGACAGCACGGCGCGCGGCGGCGGCATGATATGCAGCTGGTGCTCCATGAAGCTGCCCACGGTGTTGGTCAGGGCCACGCTGTAGATCAGCAGGATCGGGAAGATGGCGAAGAAGTACAGCAAGGTGATCAGGGCGCCGGCCTTGATCCCGAAATGCTCTTCCACCACTTCGGTGATGTCCGCGCCGTCACGCCCGGAAAGCACGAAGCGGGTCAGGCCACGGTGGGCGAAGAAGGTCATCGGGAACGCCAGCAGCGCCAGGACCAGCAGCGGCCAGAAGCCGCCCAGGCCGGCGTTGATCGGTAAAAACAGGGTGCCCGCGCCGATGGCGGTGCCGAACAGGCCCAGCATCCAGGTAGTGTCTTGGCGATTCCAGCTAGCTAGGGTCGCTGGGGCTGCCGCTTCAAAGCGTTGATCAACGCTGTTGGCCTGATCATTCATCCGGTGGGATCTCCACATTCCGGTCATTTGCCACTCGGCCAGGGCGCGTCGGAGTACCCGACAGACAGAGCCCTCGCCGAAACAGGGGCGCGATTGTCCGGGATTACTCACCAGAAGCAAAGACTTAGCTGAGGAACGGTTTGCCGGTGCAGATGTCTGGAGCGCGGTTTTGCGGGGTCAGGCACAAGGTTTCATTGATCTGTAGCAAGCGCTGGCCCCGGGTTTCGGCTGGCCTGCGTGCCGGGCGCGCGGATCATCATCCCCATCGGCATGCCCCTGAAGACAGCAGGTGTGCCCATCAAACGCAGAAGCCAGGGCAAGGCCCTGGCTTCTGGTTAGCTGCAACGAGGCGGTCCGGTTCAAGGTGTGCCCGCCATCGGCAAACACTAGGTCTGCCCTTGCGTTTCCTCTTCCTTCAACGCCGCCTGCACCAGGGGGTGCAGCACCGCGCCGGGGTGTGTCACCTCCCAGGCGGTCAACTCTCTGCGCATGGCCGGCGTCCAGAAGCTTTTCAGGTGCTGACGCACGCTACGCACTGCCTGGGCCTTGTCCGGTTCGCTGGCGAAGAACTGGGCAATCTGGTTGGCCATCTTGATCAGGCTTTCGCTGCTCATCGGCGCACCTCGGCTTTCTCGGCGTGACGACGCTCCCGCAGCAGGCGCCCCTGTTCATCACTGAACGCCTGATAACGCTTCTGCCATTCGGAAGGCTGGTTGACCCGCACCACCTCTACCGCCGTCACCTTGTATTCCGGGCAGTTGGTGGCCCAGTCGGAGTTGTCGGTGGTGATCACGTTGGCGCCCGATTCCGGGAAGTGGAAGGTGGTGTAGACCACCCCCGGCGCCACCCGCTCGCTGACCCTGGCCCGCAGCACTGTCTGCCCGGCGCGACTGCCGATGCCGACCCAGTCGCCATCGACGATGCCGCGGTTCTCGGCGTCGGTCGGGTGGATTTCCAGGCGGTCCTCCTCGTGCCAGGCCACGTTGTCGGTGCGCCGGGTCTGGGCGCCGACGTTGTACTGGCTGAGGATGCGCCCGGTGGTCAGCAGCAACGGGTAGCGGCTGTTGACCTTCTCCTCGGTGGGCACGTAGCCGGTGAGCATGAAGCGGCCCTTGCCGCGCACGAATTCATCGATGTGCATGGTCGGCGTGCCGTCCGGCGCGGCATCGTTGCACGGCCATTGCAGGCTGCCGTGCCGGTCCAGCTCGGTGTAGCTGACGCGGTGGAAGGTCGGCGTCAGGCGCGCGATCTCATCCATGATCTCCGATGGGTGGTTGTACTGCATTTTGTAGCCCAGGGCCTCGGCCAGGGCGATGGTGGCCTCCCAGTCGGCCTTGCCGGCCAGCGGCTCCATCACCTTGCGCACCCGCGAGATACGGCGCTCGGCGTTGGTGAAGGTGCCGTCCTTCTCGAGGAAGGAGCTGCCCGGCAGGAACACATGGGCGAACTTGGCCGTCTCGTTGAGGAAGATGTCCTGCACCACCACGCACTCCATGGCCGTCAGGGCCGCGGTCACATGCTGGGTGTTGGGGTCGCTCTGGGCAATGTCCTCACCCTGGCAGTAGAGCGCCTTGAAGGTGCCATCCAGGGCCGCCTCGAACATATTGGGGATGCGCAGGCCCGGGTCGGGTTGCAGGGTCACGTTCCAGGCCCGTTCGAACTCGGCGCGCACCGCCTCGTTGGAAATATGCCGATAGCCAGGCAGCTCGTGGGGGAAGGACCCCATGTCGCAGGAGCCCTGGACGTTGTTCTGCCCGCGCAGCGGGTTGACCCCGACACCTTCGCGGCCGATGTTGCCGGTGACCATCGCCAGGTTGGCGATGCCCATCACCGAGGTGCTGCCCTGGCTGTGCTCGGTGACGCCCAGGCCGTAGTAGATGGCCGCGTTGCCACCGGTGGCGTAAAGCCGCGCGGCCTCGCGGATCTGCCTGGCGGGCACCCCGCAGATCGGCCCCAGGACCTCGGGGGAATTCTCCGCCAGGCTGACGAAATCGCGCCAGCGGGCGAAGTCCGCCGCTTCGCAGCGCTGATCGACGAAAGGCTGGTTGACCAGGCCCTCGGTGACGATCACATGGGCCAATGCGTTGAGCATGGCCACGTTGGTGCCCGGACGCAGCTGCAAATGCAGGTCGGCACGGGCATGGGGCGAATCCACCAGGTCGATGCGCCGCGGGTCGATGACGATCAGCCGCGCGCCCTGGCGCAGGCGGCGCTTGAGCTGGGAACCGAATACCGGGTGCGCGTCGGTAGGGTTGGCGCCCATCACCAGGATGACGTCGGCCTGCATCACCGAGTCGAAACTCTGGGTGCCGGCGGATTCGCCCAGCGTCTGCTTGAGGCCGTAGCCGGTGGGCGAATGACAGACCCGGGCGCAGGTGTCGACGTTGTTATTGCCAAAAGCGGTGCGCACCAGCTTCTGCACCAGGTAGGTCTCTTCGTTGGTGCAGCGGCTGGAGGTGATACCGCCGATGGAGTCGCGCCCGTATTTCAGCTGGATGCGGCGCAACTCGCTGGCCGCGTAGGTGACCGCCTCTTCCCAGCTGACTTCTTGCCACGGATCGCTGATGTGCTTGCGGATCATCGGCTTGGTGATGCGGTCCGGGTGGGTGGCGTAGCCCCAGGCGAAGCGGCCCTTGACGCAGGAATGGCCGTGGTTGGCCTGGCCGTTCTTGTCCGGGACCATGCGCACCAGTTGCTCGCCTTTCATTTCCGCGCGGAAAGAGCAGCCCACGCCGCAGTAGGCGCAGGTGGTGATGACGCTGCGCTCGGGCTGGCCGATTTCCACCACGCTCTTTTCCATCAGGGTGGCGGTCGGGCAGGCCTGCACGCAGGCGCCGCAGGACACGCACTCGGAGTCGAGGAAATTGTCGCCGCCGGCCGCCGCCACCCGGGAATCGAAGCCGCGCCCGCTGATGGTCAGGGCAAAGGTGCCCTGGGTTTCCTCGCAGGCACGCACGCAGCGGTTGCAGACGATGCACTTGCTCGGGTCGTAGTCGAAATAGGGGTTGGAGACGTCCTTCTGTTCGTCCAGGTGGTTGGCGCCCTCGTAGCCGTAGCGCACTTCCCGCAGGCCCACCTGCCCCGCCACCGTCTGCAACTCGCAGTTGCCGTTGGCCGAGCAGGTCAGGCAGTCCAGCGGGTGGTCGGAGATGTACAGCTCCATCACGTTGCGCCGCAGGCTGGCGAGTTTGGAAGTCTGGGTGTGGACGACCATGCCCTCGGTCACAGGCGTAGTGCAGGAGGCCGGATAGCCGCGCATGCCCTCGATCTCCACCAGGCACATGCGGCAGGAGCCGAAGGCTTCCAGGCTGTCGGTGGCGCAGAGTTTGGGGATAGTGGTGCCGAGCAAGGCCGCGGCGCGCATCACCGAGGTGCCGGAAGCGACGCTGATTTCCCGGCCGTCGATGGTCAGGCTGACCTGTACCGCGCTTTCGCGGGCCGGGGTGCCGAGGTCGATATCACTGGTAGGGTCGAAGATATTGATCATTGGTCGGCCTCCGTGGTCGCCAGACCGAAGTCGGCGGGAAAGTGCTTGATGGCGCTGGCGACGGGGTAGGAAGTCATCCCGCCCAGGGCACAGAGCGAGCCGTATTGCAGGGTGTCGCAAAGGTCTTGCAGCAGCAGCGCCTGTTCCTCACGGGCCGCGGCGTCGGTGCTGGCGATCAAGCGGTCCACCACCTCCACTCCACGGGTCGAGCCAATCCGGCACGGCGTGCACTTGCCGCAGGACTCCTCGGCGCAGAACTGCAAGGCGAAACGGGCCATGTGGGCCATGTCCAGGCTGTCGTCGGCAACCACTACGCCACCGTGGCCGAGCATCGCGCCCATGGCGGCGAACGCCTCGTAGTCCAGCGGCGTATCGAACTGCGCAGGGGGCATCCAGGCCCCCAGCGGCCCGCCCACTTGCGCCGCCTTCAATGGCCGGCCGCTGGCGGTACCGCCGCCATAACCTTCCACCAGCTCGCGCAGGCTCAGGCCGAAGGCGCGTTCCACCAGGCCCGCCTGGCGGACGTTGCCGGCCAGCTGGAACGGCATGGTGCCCAGGGATCGCCCCATGCCGAAGTCGCGATAGAACGACGCGCCCTTCTCCAGGATAATCGGCACCGAGGCCAGGGTCAGCACGTTGTGCACCAGCGTTGGCAAGCCGAACAGGCCCTGCAGGGCCGGCAGCGGCGGCTTGGCGCGAACCGTGCCGCGCTTGCCTTCGAGGGATTCCAGCAGCGCCGTTTCCTCACCGCAGATGTAGGCCCCGGCCCCCACCCGCACGTCCAGGTCGAAGGGCCGGCCGCTACCGCCGACGTTCGCCCCCAGGTAACCGGCCTCGCGGGCGATGCGCAGGGCCTCGTTCAGGGTGCCGATGGCGTCCGGGTATTCCGAGCGCACGTAGATATAGCCCTTGCTGGCCCCCACCGCGATACCGGCGATGATCATGCCTTCGATCAGCAGGAAGGGGTCGCCTTCCATCAGCATGCGGTCGGCGAAGGTGCCGGAGTCGCCTTCATCGGCGTTACAGACCACGTATTTCTGGGCTCCCGCGGCTTCGCGCACGGTGCGCCACTTGATCCCCGCCGGAAAGGCCGCGCCCCCCCGACCGCGCAGGCCGGAGTCGAGCACGCTGGCGACCACCTGCGCGCCCTCCATCTGGATGGCCCGGGCCAGGCCCCGGAAACCGCCCTGGGCGCGGTAGTCGTCCAGGGACAGCGGTTGAGTGATGCCGGCCCGAGCGAACAGCAGGCGCTGCTGGCTCTGCAGATAAGGGATCTGCTCCACCGGCCCCAGGGCCAACGGGTGGCTGCCGGGGTCGCCCGCCAGGGCGTCGAGCAGGCTCGGCACGTCCTCCGGAGTGAGGGGGCCGAAACCCAAGCGGCCGTCGGCGCTGTCCAGCTCCAGCAGCGGCTCCAGCCAATAGAGGCCACGGGAACTGGTGCGGCACAGCTCCAACGGCAGTTGTCGACGTTCGGCCTCACGCACCAGCGCCACGGCCACCTTGTCCGCGCCCACGGCACGGGCCACCGAATCGCGGGGGATATAGAGCTTCAGCATGCGCCATCCTCCAGGCAGCCACTCACCAGCTGGCGCAGGCGCTCGGGGGTGATCCGGGCGTGCAGCTCGCCGTCCAGTTCCAGGGCCGGCGAACAGGCGCAGGCCCCCAGGCAATAGACCGGTCGCAGGTTGATACTGCCGTCGGCCGTGGTGCCATGGTCGTCCAGCAACAGTTGTTCGCGCAGTTGCGCAGCCAGGCGTTCGGCGCCCCGGCTCTGGCAGGACTCGGCCCGGCACAGGCGCAGGGTATGGCGCGCGGGCGGCGTGGTACGGAAATCGTGGTAGAAGCTGATCACGCCGTGCACTTCAGCCAGGCTGAGGTTGAGGGCATGGGCGATCTCGGGGATGGCGGTGTCGGGAATGTACCCGCAACCGTCCTGAATGGCGTGGAGAATGGGCAACAAGGCACCGGGAGTGTCCTTTTCGCGCTCCAACACGCTGTGAATCAGAGGCAGGTGAAGCGTGTCATCAGACATAAACGTACCTCGGCATCTCGAACGACATCGCTACATAGCGGTAGCCGTCCGGAGTCTTCGGCTGCAGCGCCCGGCCACGTCACGGAGGCGTGGATCCTCGGTCGCCATTCTTGCTCTCCGGCCAAGTGTCTTGGCGCACCGGGTCCGGGGCATCCTGGAAGCTTGCCCATCGCCATGGTCCGGCGATTGCACCCAGGCGACCCATCGTGTCCTGAAAGCGACCTGCTGGTCGGGAGCGCTGACCCTCCCCCGTTCAAGACACTCAAGCAAGCTCAGCGTAGTCCACAAGCCCCACCGATTACCCGCCCGCCCGGCTCGCTGATCCAGCGCTGCAAAAAGCGGCACCAGGCCTTCGGCGCCCTCGCCCGGCCACTTCTACAGAAGCCATGTCAGGCGCAAGACCGTGATCGCCGCTGCTTCTGTAGGAGCCAAGCTTGCTGGCGATCAGGCCCTCGAGGGCGGCGACGCTTTCCAGGCCGCGGTCGCGGGAAAAACCCGCGACCGCGCCTTGCCAAAGCGCCCTGCAATCCGCAATCTTGAGCCCTTGAGTGGTTTATCACGGTACAGCAGCTCCCTGAGCCGTACGCCGGTTGCCATCGCTGCGCCGTACGCCGTCCGTCCCTCTTCAGTCCTTCAGGAGACACGCATGCCCGCCACCGTTCTGGTCCTCGTCGAAACCATCAATGACTACCTGTGGATTCTGGAAAACCAGGGCTTCCACCTGATCCTCGCGCCGACGCCCAGCGAACGAGCGGCCGCCATCAAGGCCCATGCCGGGCAGATCAACGCGGTGCTCACCCGTGGTCCGCTGGGCCTGAGCGCCGAAGAAATCGCTGCCTTGCCGCACCTGGAAATCATCTGTGTGATCGGCGCCGGCTACGAGCAGGTCGACCTGCAGGCGGCGAGCAACCGTGGCATAGCGGTGAGCAACGGCGCCGGGGTCAACGCCTCGTCGGTGGCCGACCACGCCATGGCCCTGTTGCTGTCCCTGGTGCGTGACATTCCCCGTGCCGATGCCGCCGTGCGGCGCGGCGAATGGCCGAAAGTCATGCGCCCTTCCCTGGCCGGCAAGCGCCTGGGTGTCCTCGGCCTCGGCGCCGTCGGCCTGGCCATCGCCAAACGCTGCGCCAATGGCTTCGACATGAGCGTCAGCTACCACAACCGGCAGATCCGCAGCGACGTGCCCTACAGTTTCTGCCCGACCCCGACCGAACTGGCGCGGCACTCGGACTTCCTGGTGGTCGCCACGCCTGGCGGCATAGGCACTCGCCAGCTGATCGACAAAGCCGTGCTGCAGGCCCTGGGGCCGGAGGGTTTCCTGGTGAACATCGCCCGCGCCAGCGTGGTGAACAGCGCCGACCTGCTGCAGGCCCTGGAGCAACGCAGCATCGCCGGCGCGGCCCTGGACGTATTCGACGACGAACCGCGGGTGCCGGATGCCTTGAAGACCCTGAACAATGTGGTGCTGACACCCCACGTCGCCGGGCTGTCGCCGGAAGCGACCCAGGCCACCGTGGAGCTGGTGGGCAAGAACCTCGTCGCCCACTTCAGCGGCCAGCCGCTGTTGACCCCCATCGCCCTGCCTGCCCCGAACTGAACCCGGCGCGCTACGAAAGGCGCCTGCGGCGCTGCGCGCAAACAGGTTGATGCGCGAGCCCGGTCGAAATGCTCATTCAGGCCCGGCGAACTGGACTAGAGTGAAGCCGGGCCCATTCAAACGCTTGTATCAAAAGCAATGATTGCCCGGCAACACGCTCACCTATAAAGGCCTGCGGCGATTGTGGCGCTCAGGTGGGCGCATTAGATTAGCCAATAATCTCTGGCCTCCAGAATAAGCAGAAGGGATAAGCATGGCGCTTACTGACCAGTCCACCCGTACTCGCTCCGGCGAGGAACTCGATGCCAACCTGATCGATCCGTACCTCAAGGCGCATATTCCGGGCCTGACCGGCACCCCGCAGATCAGCCAGTTTCCGGGCGGCGCTTCGAACCTGACCTACCTGCTGGAATACCCGGGACAGGAATTCGTCCTGCGCCGCCCGCCCTTCGGCCACAAGGCCAAGTCGGCCCACGACATGGGCCGCGAATACCGCATCCTCAACCAGCTCAAGGACGGCTTTCCGTATTGCCCGAAAGCCTATGTGCACTGCACCGACGAATCGGTGATCGGCGCCGAGTTCTATGTGATGGAGCGGGTCAAGGGCATCATCCTGCGCTCCGACCTGCCGCCGGAGCTGGGTTTCGACGCGGCCAGGACCGAAGCCCTGTGCAAGAGCTTTATCGACAAGTTCGTCGAGCTGCACCGCGTCGACTACAAGGCCTGCGGCCTAAGCGACCTGGGCAAGCCCGAAGGTTACGTGCAACGCCAGATCAAGGGCTGGAGCGACCGCTACGAGAAAGCCCTGACCCCGGATGCGCCCAAGTGGGAAGCGGTCAAGGCCTGGCTCAACGACAAGATGCCGGCCGATCACCCGACCTCCAGCATCGTGCACAACGACTACCGCTTCGACAACGTGATCCTCGACCCGGCCAACCCGATGCAGATCATCGGCGTGCTGGACTGGGAACTGACCACCCTCGGCGATCCGCTGATGGACCTGGGCAACACCCTGGCCTACTGGATCGAAGCGGGCGACCCGGCGCCGGTGCAACTGATGCGCCGCCAGCCGAGCAACGCCCCGGGCATGCTGAGCCGCCAGCAGTTCGTCGACTATTACGCCGAACGCGCCGGCATCCAGATCGGCAATTTCGACTTCTACTACACCTACGGCCTGTTCCGCCTGGCCGGCATCGTGCAACAGATCTACTACCGCTTCTTCCATGGCCAGACCCAGGACAAACGCTTCGCGCAGTTCATTCACATGAACAAGTTGCTGGAGCAGATGAGCCTGCAAGTCATCAAGAAATCCAGCCTCTGATCGTCCCGACGCGCCAGGCACACAATAAGGAAAAACCATGTCCAAGACTCAGTTGTTCGACCTCGACGGCAAGATCGCTTTCGTCTCCGGCGCCAGCCGCGGCATCGGTGAAGCCATCGCCAGGCTACTGGCCCAGCAAGGCGCCCATGTGATCGTCTCGAGCCGCAAGCTCGAAGGCTGCCAGCATGTGGCCGACGCCATCGTCGCCGCCGGCGGCAAGGCCACCGCCATCGCCTGCCATATCGGCGAGATGGAGCAGATCAGCCAGGTGTTCGCCGGCATCCGCGAACAGTTCGGGCGCCTGGACATCCTGGTCAACAACGCCGCCACCAACCCGCAGTTCTGCAACGTGCTGGACACTGACCTGGGCGCCTTCCAGAAGACCGTCGACGTGAACATCCGCGGCTACTTCTTCATGTCGGTGGAAGCCGGCAAGCTGATGCGCGACAACGGCGGCGGCAGCATCATCAACGTGGCCTCGATCAACGGCGTGTCCCCCGGCATCTTCCAGGGCATCTACTCGGTGACCAAGGCCGCGGTGATCAACATGACCAAGGTCTTCGCCAAGGAATGCGCGCAGTTCGGCATCCGCTGCAACGCCCTGCTGCCGGGCCTGACCGACACCAAGTTCGCCTCGGCGCTGGTGAAGAACGACGCCATCCTCAAGACCGCCCTGGCGCAGATCCCCCTCAAGCGCGTGGCCGACCCGAGCGAAATGGCCGGCGCCGTGCTCTACCTGGCCAGCGACGCCTCGAGCTACACCACGGGCGTGTCGCTGAATGTGGACGGCGGTTTCCTGTCCTGATCGACCTTCGCCGTACAACAAAGGCAGCCTGCGGGCTGCCTTTTTATTGCCCGACACCCACACCTCGCCCCCAACCTTTCTCAAACAGAAAACCAAACCTGTCACAGTTCTGGTATCAAGCTCGTAGCACTCTATAAATATTTTGTTACAAGCTCATTTGTCATGCTATAACCCTCTCGCAGTTATTTTTCTGCAACACCACTCATATGAAAAACCATTGTTTGAAAACAGCGGAGGTTGATTTGTGTCTTAAAGAAAAACAACTTGGGGATCAACAACTGACCATTCGTTGATTGTCGACTTCTTAATATGTACCACCTAGTGAGTATCAAGCGATACAGTAACGATAACCGAGACTGAACTCCCTATTGCTCAGTAAAAACAATAAGTACACCACGTGCTTCTAAACAGCACCTTTGTTTCAGCCCGTCATTTAAACCCTGCCTATTACAAGAGATCGAAACATCAGTTTCGACCAAGGACATATCTCAAGGAAAAGGAACATGGACGTAGCAGGTATCGATTCAGGCAAACGCAGCAACCGTTTAAAACCAGCTTCCCTGAGCCCTGTCGCAATGGCCATCGCCTTGTGGCTGGGTCAGGGCCAGATGGCTCTGGCAGATAATCCGCCCACCGGCTCACCCTATACACCCCAGGTCTTGGAGGCTGCATTCAGGAAAGCCGCTGCGTCGTTCGCACCGGGTACCGCCGTGTATACCAACTTGCGTTTTGGTGTAGGCAATACCCTGGACCTGGCAGCCAAAGAGTTTGCCGCACAATCGACAAAGTTCGACTCGTTGCTCCAGCAGAACTACGAGTTGCAGACGGAAAACCTGTCGATCAGTGCAATGCTTGGCGATACGAGCAAGCCACTTGATTACAACAACAATCTGGATCGCTATAAAAGCCGCCTGTTCAGCAACTCCGGCCGTTATACCCAGAACATATTCGACTTCGCCCAAGCAATCATTGCCAACCTGCCGGCAGCCCAACCTTATACCTATATAGAGCCGGGCGTGGCCACGGACCTGCACAAACAACTCAATGCCGGACAGTCATGGTCCGCCGCAACCGGCAACTGGAGCAATAACGCGCAAACCTGGAAGACTCCGGAAGCCCAGGTCAACTCCGGCCTGGACCGGACCAACGCCTATTACGCCTATGCCCTGGGTATCACCGGGAAAGGGGTAAACGTCGGCGTGCTGGACTCGGGCATCCTCAGTGAACATTCGGAATTCCAGGGCAAGAACGCCACAGGCGAAAACCGTGTGCAGGCAGTCACCTCTACCGGCGAATACTACGCAACCCATCCGCGCTATCGGTTGGAGGTGCCTGCCGGCGAGTTCCACAAAGGTGAGCACTTCAGTATTGCGGGTGAGTACGACCCGAGCTTCAACGACGGCCACGGCACGGAAATGTCCGGAGTACTGGCGGCCAGTCGCAATGGTACCGGCATGCACGGCATCGCTTTCGACGCCAATCTGTTCGTGGCCAACACCGGCGGCAGCGACAACGACCGTTATCAAGGCTCCAACGACCTCGACTACAACGCCTTCATGGCCAGCTACGATGCGCTGGCGGCGAAAAAAGTGTCGATCGTCAACCAGAGCTGGGGGCAGAACTCGCGTAATGAGGTAGAGAACCACTTCGGCACTGTCGGCGACAGCCCGCAGGATATCCTCAGGGACATGACCGCCGCCTACCAGCCGTTCTGGGACAAGGCCCACGCGGGCCAGAAGACCTGGATGGATGCCATGGCCGACGCCGGCCGGCAGTACTCGTTCATCCAGATCATCTCCGCCGGCAACGACAGCCATGGCGCCAACCCGGACACCAACGCCAACCTCCCCTATTTCAAGCCGGACCTGGAATCCAAGTGGCTGTCCATCACCGGTTATGACGAGAGCGGCGCCCAGGTCTACAACCGCTGCGGCACTTCCAAGTGGTGGTGCGTCATGGGGGTTTCCGGCATTCCGTCCGCAGGGCCGGAAGGCGAGATCATCCCCAACGCCAACGGCACCTCGGCGGCCGCCCCCAGCGTTTCCGGCGCCCTGGCCCTGGTGATCCAGCGCTTTCCCTACATGACCGCGAGCCAGGCCCGCGATGTCTTGCTGACCACCTCCACCCTGCAAACCCCGGACGACCCCGACACCCCGGTCGGCGACCGGACGGGCGGACGCACCTACGACAACCTGCAACCGGTGCACGACGCTGCTCCCGGCACCCCGCAGGTGCCAGGGGTGGTCAACGGCTGGGGCCTGCCCAACCTGAAAAAGGCCATGCAGGGCCCGGGACAGTTCGTCGGTGCACTGGCCGTGGCGCTGCCCGCCGGCACCCGCGATATCTGGGCCAACGACATCTCCGACGAAGCGATCCGCGCCCGACGCAGCGAAGACGCCGCCGAACAGGCCACCTGGAGCGCGATCAAGCAGCACAAAGGCTGGGTCAACGGTCTACCGGCCGGGGCCTCGGCGGACGATCAATTCCAGTACGAGATCGGCATGGCCCGGGAACAGGCAACGCTGACCCGCGGCCTGGACCCGCTGACCGGCCAGACCTATGTCGGCAGCCTGACAAAGTCCGGGGATGGGGAACTGGTACTCGACGGCCAGAGCAGCTATTCGGGCAGTACCTGGGTCCGTGGCGGCAAGCTCTCGGTGGACGGCAGATTGACCTCCAGCGTGACGGTCGATGGCAGCGCCGTGGGCACCGTCGATGCCAATAACCAGGTGGTCACCCGTATCGGCGGCACCCTGGCGGGTAACGGCAGCATCGGCACCCTGTTGGTGAACAACGGCGGTACCGTGGCCCCCGGCCATTCGGTCGGCACCCTGCACACCGGCGACGTCACGTTCAACCCGGGTTCGGTGTACGCGGTGGAAGTCGCCGCCAACGGGCAGACCGACACTATCCAGAGCACGGGCGTGGCTACTCTCAACGGCGGACAGGTCACCCTCTCCATGGAAAACAGCCCCAACCTGCTGTCTGCGGCCCAGGCCAGCAGCTACCTGGGCCAGCAGTTCAACATCCTCAGCGCCAGCCAGGGTATCAACGGCCAGTTCGCTTCCGTCGCCCCCAGTTTCTTGTTCCTCGACACCCGCCTGAACTACCAGCCGAACCAGCTGAACCTGGGCATCTACCGCAACCAGACCGCGTTCGCCAGCGTAGCCTTGACCCGTAACGAGCGTGCCGTCGCCAGCGCCATCGACACATTGAGCGCAGGTAATCCGGTGTACGAGAGCATCCTGGCCTCCGACTCGACGGAACTGGCGCGACAAGCCTTCAACCAGCTCGATGGCCAGGTGCACTCCGACATCGCCGCTGCGCAGATCGCTGACAGCCGTTACCTGCGCGACGCAGTCAACGGCCGCCTGCAACAGGCTCAGGTCCTGGATACCGATATGGATATCCAGGCCAGCAGCAATGGTGGCTGGGTGCAATTGCTCGGCGGCCACAGGCAAGTCGACGCCGATCACAACGCCACGCGCTACAGCACTTCCACCACCGGCGTCCTGCTCGGCCTGGACACCGACGTCGGCGATGGCTGGCGCGTCGGTGCGGCAACCGGCTACACCAGGACCGATCTGAACGGCGCCTCCAGGACTTCCGCCGACAGCGACAACTATCACCTGTCGATCTATGGCGGCAAACGTTTCGACAGCATCGCCCTGCGCCTCGGCGGAGCCACCACCTGGCACCGCTTCGGCACTTCCCGTGACGTGACGTACGGCAACCAGTCGAGCCATGAAAAAGCCAACTACAACGCGCGTACCGATCAGGTGTTCGGCGAAATCGGCTACACCCGGTGGGCGGCTTTCGAGCCCTTCGCCAACCTCAGCTACATCAACTTCCAGAACGACTCGTTCAAGGAACGCGGCGGTGCAGCAGCTTTGCATGGCAGCAAGCAAAGCCAGGACGCCACGCTCTCGACCCTTGGCCTGCGAGGTCATACGCAATTGCCGGTGAGCGCCACCCGCTCGGTGACCTTGCGTGGCGAGCTGGGCTGGGAACACCAGTACGGCGACCTGGATCGTGAAACCTCATTGAAATTTGCTGGCAGTGCGGCGGCCTTTGCGGTGAACGGCGTGCCGGTGTCTCGCGATGGCGCGGTGGTCAAGGCCGCTGCGGAAATGGCCATGAGCAAAGACACCCTGGTGTCGCTGAACTACACCGGGCTGGTGTCCGGTCATGGCGGTGGCAGCTCGGTCAACCTGGGGTTCACCTTCCAGTTCTGACCCTGCTCAGGTGATCGGCCCATGGGTGCAATGACTGTTCATTGCACCCTTTTTTATTTGCGCCCTTCGGCTTTTCCCGGCCGGGTTGCCGAGCAGCAGCGGCGCGCTGCTGAAAATTTATTCCATAGATTGCAATTACGGAATTTTTATTCCATAAAGAGCACTCCTTACAACAACAATTCTGCAAGGGGTCGGCGATGGGTGAACTGGGAATAGGCTTGATCGGCACGGGCTTCATGGGCCGGGCCCATGCGTTGGCGTTCCGTAATGTCAGCGCGGTGTTCGAGTTGCCGGTGCGCCTGCACCTGGCGGCGCTGGCCGATGCCGACCGCCAGCGCGCCGAACGTTGCGCCGCGGCCTGGGGGTTCGCCCGGGCACACGGCGACTGGCAACGGCTGATCGACGATCCCAGGGTCGACCTGGTGGCGATCACCACGCCCAATCACCTGCACTTCCCCATGGCCATGGCCGCCCTGAAGGCCGGCAAGGCGGTGTACTGCGAGAAGCCCCTGGCGGTCAGCGTCGAACAGGCGCAGCAAATGCAGCACGCGGCCCAGGCCGCCGGGGTGGTCACCCGGGTCGGCTACAACTACCAGCACAACCCGATGATCGTGCAGGCCAAGGCGCTGATCGACAGCGGCGAACTGGGGCAGATCGTCAGCTTCCAGGGCGAGTTCAGCGAAGACTTCATGGCCGACCCGGCCTCGCCCTTCTCCTGGCGCTGCGATCCGCAGCACGCCGGTGGCGCCCTGGCCGACCTGGGCAGCCATCTGCTGGCCATGGCGCGTTATCTGCTGGGCGAGGTCGAGGCGGTCTGCGCCGACAGCCAGACCGTGCACCACCAACGCCCGGCCAGCGCCGGCAGCCAGGAGCAGCGCCCGATCGCCGTGGACGACCAGGCCCATGCCCTGCTGCGTTTCGCCAGCGGTGCCCGGGGTACGTTCAGCAGCAGCTGGCTCAAGCACGGCTACAAGAACCACCTGAGTTTCGAGATCAGCGGCACCCGCGGCACCCTGGCCTTCGACCAGGAACGTCTCAATGAACTGCGCCTGTACCGTGCCGGTGATAGCGGCTTCCAGCGCCTGCTGGCCGGGCCCGCCCTGCCCGGCTACGCCGCCTTCAGCCCGGCCCCGGGGCATCAACTGGGCTACAACGAGCTCAAGACCCTGGAGGTCCATGAGCTGATCATGGCGCTGGGCGGCCAGGGGCAAGGCGGGACGGATTTCGCCGAGGCCTGGCAGGTCGAGCGCCTGGCGGCGGCGATTCGGGTCGCGGCGCGGGAGCAGCGTTGGGTGAATGTCAGCGCGGTGTGACCTTGGGTGTGATGGCGTTAGAGAGGACGTCATCGCGGGCAAGCCTCGCTCCTACAAGGATATGCGTGCGTCTGTAGGAGCGAGCGGGCGGCGATCCGACTTGCCCGCGATAGCCGCGAAGCGGCGGCGGTTATGCCAACCCCGCCAACCGCGCCGCCAACGCCTTGGCCTGGCTGGCCACGTCGGTCACCGCGGTGCTTTCCCACCACATGCCGCGCAACGGCGGGCCCATGGCGAACAGCCGGCGGGCGACCTGCCCTTCGGCATCCACCACCGCGCCACCGCTGTCGGCCCAAATTCCCAGGGCCAGCGGCCCCGGCGTGATCAGGCCACGGGCCAGCAGTTGCTGCGGCAATGGCCGGGCGACCCGGCGCCAGTCGTATTCGATGCCGCTGGAGTTGATCAGCGCATCCCCCGCGACCCAACTGGTTTGCGCTTCGCCGCGACGGCGGATGCCAATCGCCAGGCGCCCATCCGCCGAAGGCTCCAGGCCCTTGAACGAGGCCGCCTGGATGCGCAACCGCCCTTCCCCGTGCAAACGCGCCACCAGCTCGGCGCTCAGCGGCGGCGAACGGTGGTGATGGCTTTCCCACCACGGCCGCACATGGCGCACGAACTGCCGGCGCTGCACGTCCGTGGCCTGGCTCCACAAGCGCCCGATATGGGCACGCACCGTGTCCAGCGGCGCCTGCCAGTCCACGCCATCCGCCAGCGCCTGGCGACATTGCCGACGCAGCTCGCGCAGCAACTGGCGCGGGCTGCGCAGGCTGGGATCCTCGGCGAGGAAGTCGACCCAGGCCGGTGGCTGGCGCCGCACATGGGGCAACAGGCCGTGGCGCGAGAACACCTCGATCGGCCCGCGATGCCCGGCCTGCTCCAGGGACACCACGGCGTCGACCATGGTCAGCCCGGAGCCAATGATCAGCACCGTGGCCTGCGGGTCGAGCCGGCTCATGGCCGAAACGTCCCAGGGGTCCAGCGCGGCGGCATTGAGGCCGCTGGATTGAGTCTGTGGCGTACGCGCCGCCGGGAACATGCCGGTGGCCAGCACGGCAAAGGCACCGCGTAGTTGCTGGCCGTCATTGAGGGTCAGCCAGGCACCCTCGGCGTCGGCCTGCAAGTCCACCACCTCGGCACGCACATGCGCCACCGTCGAACCCTGCGAGGCGCCCATCGCCTGGGCCTCGGCCAGCCGCTGCTGGACATACAGGCCGAAGATTCCGCGCGGAGGAAACAGCTCACTGATAGGCACAGGCTGCTGCTTCGACTCCGGCCAGCCGCCGGCGGCGATGTAATCGGTCAGCCATTGAGTCAGGTCATCGGCGTTGTCCGGGTCGACGCTCATGCGCGCGGCGTTGCCGTTCAGGGTGTGGCCCAGCTCGACGGCGCTGTAGGCCTCGCCGCGCCCCAGCTCGCTGCGCGGCTCGATCACCAGCACCTGGCGCCGGCCCGGCAGGCGCAGCAGTTGGGCGGCGAGCAAGGCGCCACTCAGGCCGCCGCCGACGATCAGCACATCGGCATCACGGGTGGCGCCGCTCGCCTGTCCGTTGGGTGTTTGGCTCATGGGGTTCTCACGGTTCAGTGCCTGCCTAGGTAGAAGTCCTGCAGATCGCCCCGGGCCAGCAGTTCATCGGTGGTGCCGGACCAGGCCACGCGCCCGGTGTCGAGCACGTAGGCCCTGGAGGCGTACTTGAGCGCCACATTAATGTTTTGTTCGGCGATCAGGAAGCTCACCCGCGCCTCACGATTGAGTTGCGCGACGATTTCGAAAATCTCCTGGACGATGATCGGCGCCAGGCCCATGGACGGCTCGTCCAGCAGCACCAGGCGCGGCCGGGTCATCAGCGCGCGGCCGAGGGCGACCATCTGCTGCTCGCCGCCCGAAGTCAGGCCAGCGCGGGTGCCGCGCCTGGTCTTCAGGCGCGGGAACCAGGCGTAGATGCGCTCCAGGTCGGCGGCCAGTTCCCGGCGGCTCAAGCCACGGACAAAACCGCCGCTGCGCAGGTTGTCCTCCACCGTCAACTGCGGGAACACATGGCGCCCCTCCAGCACATGGACCATGCCCTGGCGCACCCGCTGGCTGGGATCGACGCCGGCGCTGTCCTGGCCGAGAAAGGCGATCGAGCCACGGCTGACCTCGGCCCGCTCGGCGCGCAGCAGCCCGGAGATCGCCTTGAGGCTGGTGCTCTTGCCGGCGCCGTTGGCCCCCAGCAAGGCGACTATGCCGCCCTCGGGCACGCTCAGGGAGACCCCGGCCACCGCGAGAATCGCACCGTCGTAGATCACCTCGATATCGCGCACCTGCAACAGGTCGTCGGCCGTGGCGGCCGGAGCGGTCTGGCTCATGCTTCATTCATCCCCGGTGCAGCTGCGTGGCGTGAGGTTCTTCTCCTTGGCGAAGGCCGCTGACTTCTCGTCGATCAGCGGCCGCAGCAAGGCGCGGTCGGCGGCGATCCAGTCGCTGATCAGGGTCCAGTGGGCGCCGTCCCACTGCTGCACCCGCGCCGAACCGCCGCCCTCGTGATCGCGGCAGGACAGCTTGAGGTTCTGCATCAACCCCAGGTAACCCATGTCCTTGAGCCGGGCGTCGTCGATGTTCAGGTGCTCCAGGCCCCAGCGGCCTTCTTCGCCATTGAGCGGGCGCTGGCCGAACTTGCCCTGGGCGGTGCGGATCGCCTCGACCGCCACCGCGGCGTTCACCAGCCCGGAGTTGTAGTACACGCTGCCGAAGTTCTTCAGGTCCGCAAGGTCGCTCTTGCCCTGGTCGAGGATGTGTTGCTTGAGGCGCCGGTGGATGTCGAAATCGCTTCCCGCAGGATAAGGCGTCAGCGCCAGATAGCCTTTGGCCGCCGCGCCGGCCGGCAATACGTCTTCGCTGGAGCTGGCCCAGATGTCGCCGATGATGTGGTCCACCGGGAAGCCGAAGCGCGCGGCGGTCTTCACCGCCACCGGGGTCGAGACGCCCCAGGTGCGCAGGAACACCCAGTCGGGGTTCTGCTGGCGCACCTGGCGCCATTGCGCCGACTGCTCGTTACCCGGATCGGCCACCGGAATCTGGATGTTCTCGAAGCCGTACTTCTGCGCCAGCAGCTTCAGCGGGCCGAGGGTTTCCCGGCCATAGGCCGAATCGTGGTAGACCGTGGCGATCTTCTTGCCCTTGAGCTTGTCGAAGCCGCCCTCGCGCTCGGCGATGTAGTTCACCAGGGTCGACGCCTCGCTGTAGAAAGTCAGCATCACCGGGAAGTTATAGGGAAACACCGTGCCGTCGGTGGCTTCGGTACGGCCGTAACCCAGGGTGATCAGCGGGATCTTGTCGACCTCGGCGCGCTCGCTCAGGGCATAGGCCGCCGGTGCGCCGTTGGGCTGGTAGACCGCCACCGGCGCGCCATCCAGGCCGTTCTTGAAGCGCTCGTAGCACTCGATGCCCTTCTCCGCCGTCCACTCGGTCTCGCACTCCTGCCAGACCAGCTTGACCCCGTTGATCCCGCCTTCCACCTGATTGATGTAGTTCAGGTAGTCGATCATGCCGGCCCACACCTGCACCCCGCTGGAGGCATAGGCGCCGACCCGGTAAGTGGCCAGCGGAAAGAACTGCTGGTCCGCCGCGGCCTGCGCCACGGGCGCCGCGCCGCCGAGGATCGCCAGCGCCACCGCGACGCCGGCCAGGGAACGTTTCAAGGATGCACGCATATCTTCTCTCTACTCAGGAGTGGAATTCAGAAGCGCAGCGGCCAGTGGCCCAGCCGTTGACGGAGATTGCCCAACAGGCGGACCAGGCCCTCCGGCTCCTTGATCAGGAACAGGATGATCAGCACGCCGAAGATGATTTTCTGCAGGTTCTGCAACTGCCCGGCATCCACCGCACCGCCCGCCAGGGCTTGCCCGGCGTGGCTCAACAGGATCGGCAGCAGGCTGATAAAGGCCGCGCCGACGAAGTTGCCGGCCACGCTGCCCATGCCGCCGATAATGATGATGAACAGGATCTGGAACGAGCGATTGATATCGAAGCTGCTGGCGCTGGCGGTGCCCAGGTAGGCGAAGGCCCACAGGGCGCCGGCGATGCCCAGGTAGAAGGAACTGACGGCGAACGCCAGGCGCTTGTAGCGCGCCACCGGAATGCCGATCACCGCCGCCGCGGTGTCCATGTCGCGAATCGCCATCCAGTTGCGCCCGACCTGGCTGCGCACCAGGTTCAGCGCGACCCAGGTCAACAGCAGCACGCAGGCCAGGGTCAGCAGGTAACGCCCGACCGGGGTATTGAGGTCATGGCCGAACAGGCTCAGCCGGGGCGCCGAAATGGTCCCCGAGGAGCCGTAGTTGTAGAACCAGGGAAACTTGACGAACAGCCACTCCAGGAAGAATTGCGCCGCCAGGGTGGTGACCATCAGGTAGAAGCCCTTGATCCGCGAACTGGGCAGGCCGAACAGCCAGCCCACCGCCGCGCTGATCAAGCCGCCGCCGAGCAGCGCCAGGGGCAGGCCCAGCTCCGGCAGGCGCAGCAGGAAGCCATAAGTGGCGAAGGCCCCGACCGCCATGAAGCCGGCGGCGCCGACCGAGGTCTGGCCGGTGTAGCCGGTGAGCAGGTTGAGGCCGAGCCCGGCCAGGGACAGCACCAGGAACGGGATCAGAATGGCGTTGAGCCAATAGTCGTTGCCCACCAGGGGCACGCCGACCAGGGCCAGCAACAGCAGGCCGCCCAGGCCCCAGGGCAGGCGGCGCGGGATCAACAGCACAGGCGCGGTGGCCTGGGTCAGGGGAATGGACATGGGTTCAGACTCGCTCGATGGCGCGCTCGCCGAACAGGCCGGCGGGACGGATATAAAGGAAGGCCAGGGCCAGCACATAGGCGAACCAGGGGGTGATGCCGCCGCCGATCAGCGGGCCGATGTAGACCTCGGCCAGATTCTCCGCGGCGCCGACGATCAGCCCGCCGACTATCGCCCCGCCGATCGAGGTGAAGCCGCCGATGATCAGCACCGGCAAAGCCTTGAGCACCACCAGCGACAGCGAGAACTGCACGCCCTGCCGCGCGCCCCAGAGCAGCCCGGCCACCAGCCCGACGATGCCGGCCACCGCCCAGACGATCTGCCAGATGCGGTTGAGGTTGATGCCGATCGACAGCGCGGCCGTGGTGTCGTCAGCCACCGCCCGCAGCGACACGCCGATCCGCGTCTTGTTGAACAGCAGTGCCAGCACCGTCACCAGCACCACCGCCGTGGCCGCGGCGATCAGGTCGAACTGGCTGAACATCAACGGCCCGAGCAACAGCGGCACGTCGTCGATGCCCAGGTCCAGCGCCCTGACCTGGGAGCCCATCAGCCCCTGGGCCAGGCCTTCGATGATGAACGACAGGCCCAGGGTGGCCATGAACAGGGTGATCTGCGAACGATTGACCAGCGGCCGCAGCACCAGCCGCTCGATCAGCCAGGCGCCGGCGATCATCACCAGCACCGTCGCCAGCAGCGCCAGGACAAAGGGCACGCCCTGGTCGTGCAGGCTGACGAAGGTCAGCGCGGCGAACAGCAACATCGCGCCCTGGGCGAAATTGAACACGCCGCTGGCCTTGTAGATCAGCACGAAGCCGATGGCCACCAGCGAATACAGGGTGCCGGCCAGCAGGCCGCCGAGCAGGGTTTCGAAGAAAAAGCTCATCAGTGCACCGCCCCCAGGTAGGCGGCGATCACCTCGGGGTCGGCCTGCACTTCGGCCGGGGTGCCGTCGCCGACCTTGCGCCCGTAGTCCAGCACCACCACATGGTCGGACAGGTCCATGACCACGTTCATATCGTGCTCGATCAGCACCACCGTGGTGCCGAGGTCGCGGTTGATGTCGGCGATGAAACGCGCCATGTCCTGTTTTTCCTCGGCGTTCATCCCGGCCATGGGCTCGTCCAGCAGCAACAGGCTGGGCCCGGCGATCAGGGCCCGGCCCAGCTCGACGCGCTTTTGCAGGCCGTAGGCCAGGTTGCCCACCGGCACATCGCGCTGCGCCTGCAACTCGAGGAACTCGAGAATGCCCTGGGCCAGCTGCCGATGGGCCTCGGCCTCACGCCGCGCCCGGGGCAGCCCCAGGGCTTGTTCGATAAAGCGGGCGCGGGTGTGCCGCGACAGGCCGCTGAGCAGGTTGTCGATCACGCTCATCTTCTTGAACAGCGCATTGTTCTGGAAAGTCCGGCCGATACCCCGGCGCGCGGCCTGCAAGGGGTCGATGCGCTGGAACGCTTCGCGGTCAAAGACAATCGAGCCGGCGTCGAAGCGATAGACGCCATTGAGGATATTGAGCAAGGAGCTCTTGCCGGCGCCGTTGGGCCCGATCAGCGCGCAGATCTCGCCGCGCGCGACCGCGAAGGACAGTTGGTTGATCGCCTTCACCCCCTTGAACGACAGGGAGATGGCATTGACTTGCAGGATGGGGTCGGCGGCGCTCATGCGATATTCCGTTTGAATTCGGCCAGCCACACCGGCGCCGAAGGTGTCGAGGGGCTGCCGGGGGCCTGCCAGATGTAATCCAGGCGCTGGAACCCCAGGAGCCGGCGCACCCGGTTCTTCAGCAGCCGTTGCAGGGGGCGGTGCGGCTGGGCAATGGCCCAGTCGCACAGGCGGCGGCGCCAACTGCCCACGGGCGCCAGGCGGCTTTCGATGTCGTCGGCCAGGCGTTGCAGGCAAGGGCCCGAGAGCAGCAGGCCGCTGGGGGCGACATCGCGGCGGTCGCGGCTGGCCGAACCGCGGCTTTCCGGGAAGGCCAGGCTATGGCCGCTGTGCAGCCACTGGTGCAGCAAGACCCTCAGGCCCTCCGGCCATTGTGTGCCCTCCTCGCTCCACAGCTGCGCGGCATGGGCCGGATGCCGCCAGTGGTTCTGGCGCTGGGGCTTTTCCCGGCTGCCGAGCAGGTCGCTGAAGGCCAGCACCGGCTGGCGCGAACCCTGCGGCAGACGCGGAACAGCCTGATGGGCAATCAACAATTGCGGGGCAATACTGTTTTCACCGGCGGCGACCCAGCGCAGCAGTTGCTGGCGCGAATGTACGAAGGCATGGCTGGGGCGCAGGTTCCACAGGGCCTGGCGCAGGGCTTGCGGGTCGAGTTCGTCGCTCAGGGTCAGCACCTGGCCGCCCACCCGTTGCGCGGCCAGGGCCAGGAGCAGCAGGTTGGGCTCGAACAGGCCGCTCAACGCCAGTCGCGAGCCTTCGTCGAAACCCTGTTGGCGCAGGCCGTCGGCCAGACGCTCGACATCCCGCGCGGCGTCGATCCAGCGCCAGTTGTACCAATGGCCGTGGCGCTTGTGACGCAACGCGCTGGCCAGCGGGCTGACCTGCGCCCAGTGCTGCAACAGCTCCAGGGCCGCGGGCAGCAGCACAGTGTTTTCCGGTGTTCGCGCGTCCGCCGGAGGCGAACGCTTGAGTTCATGCACGCTCATGGACTGACCTCGATTCCTTGGGCAAAAGCGTGCGGTGGTCCGCTGGCCGGTTTTTGGGTTTGCACTGCACCTGTAGCCGCTGCCGCAGGCTGCGATCGACCGACAGGTCGTGACGATCACACTGACGCTGAAGGTCCTTCGGACCTATCGCAGCCTTCGGCAGCGGCTACAAGGCAGGTATCCGGATGGAGGCCACCTGCTGCTCCTGGCGATGCCAGGCCGCCAGGTCGCGATAGGCGCTGCCCGGATGGTTCTGCGGCAAGCGCGGCCCGGCGCCGAACAGCTTCTCGCGCAAGGTGCCGGGGGCGTATTCGGTCTTGTACACGCCGCGCTTCTGCAACTCGGGGACCAGCAGTTCGACGGCATCGACAAAGGTCTCGTGGGTCAGCGCGTAGGCCAGGTTGAAGCCGTCCACATCGGTGTCCTCGACCCATTCCTGGAGCAGGTCGGCCACGGTTTCCGGGCTGCCGACAAACAGCGGGCCAAAGCCGCCGATGCCGACCCAGTCCGCCAGCTCATGGGGCGTCCAGACCTTGTTCGGGTCGGCGGTGGAGAAGGCCTCCACCGCCGACTGGATGGCGTTGGTGTGCACATGCTTGAGCGGCTCATCAGGCTTGAACTGGCTGAAGTCGATGCCGGTCCAGCCGGAAATCAGCGCCATGGCGCCCTCGTAGCTGACCCAGGACTTGTACTCCTCGAACTTGGCCCTGGCCTTGGCGTCGGTCTCGCCGAGGATCACCGTCTGCAGGTTGAAGATCAGGATCTGCGCCGGATCGCGCCCGGCCTCGGCGGCCCGGCGGCGGATATCGGCCACGGTCTTCTTCAGCAGCACCTTGGACGGCGCGGCGACAAACACGCACTCGGCCTGCTCGGCGGCGAACTGCTTGCCACGGCTCGACGCCCCGGCCTGGTAGAGCACCGGGGTGCGTTGCGGCGAAGGCTCGCAGAGGTGGATGCCCGGCACCTGGAAGTGTGGGCCGATGTGGCGGATCTCATGGATCTTGCTCGGGTCGCTGAAGATCCGCCGTTCCCGGTCGCGCAGCACCGCGCCCTCTTCCCAACTGCCTTCCCAGAGCTTGTAGCAAACCTCCAGGTATTCCTCGGCGTAGTCGTAGCGGGCGTCGTGCTCGGTCTGGGCTTTCTGCCCGAGGTTCTTCGCCCCGCTTTCCAGGTAGGAGGTGACGATGTTCCAGCCGGCGCGGCCACGGGTCAGGTGGTCGAGTGTGGAAAGACGCCGGGCGAAGGGATAGGGATGCTCGAACGACAGCGACGCGGTCAGGCCGAAGCCCAGGTGCTCGGTGACCAGGGCCATGGGCGGGATCAGTTGCAGCGGGTCGTTGACCGGCACCTGGGCCGCCTGGCGGATCGCCGCCTCGCCGTTGCCCTGGTAGACGTCGTAGATGCCCAGCACATCGGCGATAAACAGGCCGTCGAACTTGCCGCGTTCGAGGATCCGCGCCAGGTCGGTCCAGTATTCGAGGTCCTTGTATTGCCAGGAGCGATCCCGGGGATGGGCCCACAGGCCCGGCGACTGGTGGCCGACACAGTTCATGTCGAACGCGTTGAGACGGATTTCCCGGGCCATCAAACCGCACTCCTGAAACTGGGCGGCACCACGCCGTTGAGACGGTAGTTGCCGATCAACGGGTATTTCCAGCGCAAGGGTTCACCCTGCGCGGCGGGCAGCGGGCTGCGCTGGCCGGTCAGCTCGAACTCGGCGTTGCTCACCGCGAGCAAGGCCTCGCGGCTGGCGATGGCCGCCTCGGCCTGGGCCACGCCGATTTCGGCGACGTCGGACTCCCTGGCGAGCAGCGATTGCGCCCGTTCCTGCAAGGCGGCGGCGACTTCGATACGAATCAGCAGGTCGCCAAAGCGGCTGATCACATAAGGGTCGTCGCTGGCCCGGGCCAGGCCGCTGCCGGGCCAGGGCTTGGCCTGCTCACGGACAAACTTGAGGGTCGATTGCAGCAGCTCGCGGGCGCGGCGCAGGTCGTGGTGGCTGTGCTCGGGCTGTTCATCGGCGGGTTTTTCATGGGCGGTGGCTTGGCTCAATGCGTTCATGGGCGGTTCCTCAGTTCCAGGCGTGGCGGGCCGGCTTGACGCCGTTGAGCAGGAAGTTGCCGATCAGGTGGTATTTCCAGCGCGCCGGGTCGTGCAAGGTGTGGGTCCGCGCGTTGCGCCAGTAGCGGTCGAGGTTGTACTTGCCCAGCACCGAGCGGGTGCCGGCCAGTTCGAACAGCTTGCTGCTGGCGAGCAAGGCGCTTTGTGCCGACAGCACCTTGGCTTGCGCCACCACCACCGAGGCCTGGGCCACGCTGTCTTCGTTGGGTTCGCGCAGTGCCTGGTCGATGGCCAGGCCGGCTTTTTCCAGGATCGCCTCGGTGCCGTGCACCCGCCATTCCAGGTCGCCGATGGCGGCGATAGTGAACGGGTCCTGCCAGCCATGATCCTGGCCACTGTCGATCCAGGGGCGCGACTGGCGCGCGTGGCGCTTGGCTTCTTCCAGGGCGCCGACTGCCAGGCCGGTGTCCACCGCCGCCTGGATGATCTGCGAGATCGGCCCGTCGGCGGTGGGCTCGTCGAATGCGCGATGGGCCGGGATCACCGCGCTCAGCGGCACCTGCACCGCGTCGAGGGTGACCCCGCCGCTGGCGGTGGTGCGCTGGCCGAAACCGTCCCAGCTGTCGATCACCGTCAGGCCGGGGTTGTCCCGCTCGATAAAGGCGATGAACGCCTTGTTCTCTTCGTCGACCGCCACCGCCGGCACGATATGGGCGAACAAGGCGCCGGTGCAGTAGAACTTCTCGCCGTCGATCCGCGCGCCGTCGGTGTTGAAACGAATGCGGGTCTCGAAGGCGCCGGCATGCTTGCTGCCGGCTTCGGAGAAGGCGTTGCCGAAGCGATAACCCTGCAACACCTTGGCGAAGTAATAGCGCTTCTGCTCCTCGCTGGCGGTCTGCAGCAGGATGTCGAGCACGCCCAGGTGGTTCTGCGGCAGCTGGCCGAGGGACGAGTCGGCGGCGGAAATGATCTTGATCACCTCCGCCACCGTCACGTAAGACACCCCGGCGCCCCCATAGGCCTTGGGAATGGTGATGCCCCACAAGCCGCTGGCGGAGAACTCGTCCAGCTCGGCGAACGGCAGGCGCCGCTCGCGATCGCGCACGCTGGCTTCGACGGCGAAACGTTCGGCCAGGGTCCGGGCGACGGCGATGGCCTCGGCGTCGGAGTGGATGATGTGGGCGGTTCGGGTGGGTTGAGCAGTGGCTGTCATGGCCGACTCCAGGTCCTGTCGAATGCGGAAGATCCGTTCTGACCTGGAGATTGCAGAAGTCGTGCCGAAGGCTATAAGCCTTACAAATCAGTAAGTTGATTGATCTTTATAAGAAACAGCATCAATTGAAAACAGGCAAAATGTTCAAGCACTGTTGCCCAGGCAACAGTGCTCAGATCACCACGTTGCGCACGAAACGCACCGCCACCGCCCCATCGTTGCGATAGGCATGCGGCAGGTTGCTGGCGAACATGAAGAACTCACCGCTGTCCAGGCGCCGCTCCTGCTCGCCCAGGACCAGGGTCAGGCAACCCTCGAAGACATACAGCTGCTCGCTCCAGCCTTCGGCGTCCGGTTCCGACAGGTATTGCTCGCCCGGCTCCAGGCGCCATTCCCACAGCTCCACTTCGCGGCAGGCGTTGGCCTTGGCCAGCAGCACCGCCTTGCTCCCGGGAATCAGCCCGGCCCAGGCCAGCTCGTTGATCCGGCTCGGGTCGCGGGCATCGGGGGCCTGGATCAGGTCGCTGAAGGCCACGTCCAGGGCTTCGGCCACCCGGTCCAGGGTGCTGAGGCTGACATTCTTCTCACCGGCCTCGATGGCCACCAGCATGCGCCGGCTGACCCCGGACTTTTCCGCCAGGGCGCTCTGGCTCAGCTCGGCGGTGTGGCGCAGGCGCCGGACGTTGTGACTGACATGCTGCAGCACGGAAGCGCGCTGCCCAGGATCTTTGTGCACTATATTGCTCACTGTATGGGTTTGCGCAGTATACTGCCCAACTTCGCGGCGCATTGTGCGGCCGCCCCGGGTAGCACGCAAGGGCATGACGTCGGTGAACTCCTGCAAATCTTCTTCCTTCTTCCTCAAACTGAGCAAAGCCGAGTGCGTGCTGGTGCTGATCACCATGGTCTGGGGCGGCACCTTTCTCACGGTGCAGCACGCCATGACCGTCAGCGGCCCGATGTTCTTCGTCGGCCTGCGGTTCGCCGCGGCGGCCTGCATCGTCGGGCTGTTCTCCCTGCGCAGCCTGCGCGGGTTGACCCTGTTCGAACTCAAGGCCGGGGTCTTCATCGGCACCGCCATCATGCTCGGCTACGGCCTGCAGACCGTGGGCCTGCAAACCATTCCCAGCAGCCAGTCGGCCTTTATCACCGCGCTGTACGTGCCCTTCGTGCCGCTGCTGCAATGGCTGTTCATGGGCAAGCGCCCGGGGCTGATGCCGAGCATCGGCATCATGCTGGCCTTCACCGGCCTGATGCTGCTCTCCGGGCCCAGCGGCGCCGCGTTGGACTTCAGCCCGGGAGAAATCGCCACCCTGATCAGCACCGTGGCCATCGCCGCGGAAATCATCCTGATCAGCACCTACGCCGGCCAGGTCGATGTGCGCCGGGTCACAGTAGTACAACTGGCCGCAACCTCGGTGCTGTCGTTCCTGATGGTGGTGCCAACCCAGGAAGCCATCCCGGACTTTTCCTGGCTGCTGCTGGCCAGCGCCCTGGGCCTGGGCGCCGCCAGCGCGGCGATCCAGGTGGCGATGAACTGGGCGCAGAAAAGCGTCTCGCCGACCCGCGCCACCCTGATCTACGCCGGCGAACCGGTATGGGCCGGGCTGGTCGGACGCATCGCCGGCGAACGCCTGCCGGCCCTGGCCCTGCTGGGCGGCGCGCTGATCGTCGCGGCGGTGATCGTCAGCGAGTTGAAGACCAAGGGTAAAGGTGGCGAGGTGATCGAGGCGGATCGGCTGGATGAGACCGCGGATTCGCAACGCTGAGCTAACGCGGCAACGAATCGACAATGGCCGCCAGCTCCTGCCGGGACAGCTGGCCGGCCTGTACGGCGGCGACAATGTCCTCTCGCGTCATGGTTTTATCCGGGACCTGCCCGGGATCGATATTCCACAACCACAAGGGGCTGATCTGCTCCTGCCCCGGCCAGAAGGCCTTGGGCAAGGCTTCCTGGGCGATGACACCCTTGTGATAGAAGTACGCCAGGTAACGGCCATGGCCCTCGGCAAAGCCGGTGTCGTAATAGAGCACGGTGCCGACGGGCAAGGCCGCCGCCGCTTGCCCCTCGATCGACAAGGGCTCCAGGGTCTTGAAGCGGCTCATGCCGGCAGTGGGTCCGGCCAGGGTCAGCCACAGCCAGACGATCCAGCCGCCGAAGGCCATCAGCAGCAGGCTGGCGAGGGTTTTGCGGGTAAAGGGTCCGAGGGTCATAAAGGGCCTGTCTGCTTCCTTTCAAGCGGGTCCGTTGCCGAGGGGCGCGACCATAACACCGCGCGCAGCGCTTTGTTGTCATTCACCCCGGGCAAACTGCCATGACTTTCGCACCAGCCGGCTTTTTGTCCCCTGCCTTGACGGCTGGCCGAAGGGGTTTTGTAGGATCCTGCCACAGCTTCAAGGTTGGTGATCACAGAGTCGGCACGTATGATGCATCACAATTTCCCGCAGATTAGAAGCCTATGTCCCTGATAGTTCTACTGCTTCTGCCTTTTATCGGCAGCTGTCTGGCGGCCTTGCTGCCGCACAACGCACGTAACACCGAGTCCCTGCTGGCAGGCCTGGTCGCCTTGGCCGGTAGCGTGGCGGTGGCCTCGATGTACCCGCAGATCGCCCATGGCGGCGTGATCCGTGAAGAGTTCAACTGGTTGCCCAGCCTGGGCCTGAACTTCGTCCTGCGCATGGACGGCTTCGCCTGGCTGTTCTCCATGCTGGTGCTGGCCATCGGTACCCTGGTGTCGCTGTACGCGCGTTACTACATGTCGCCGGAAGACCCGGTGCCGCGCTTCTTCGCGTTTTTCCTGGCCTTCATGGGCGCCATGCTCGGCCTGGTGATTTCCGGCAACCTGATCCAGATCGTGTTCTTCTGGGAACTGACCAGCCTGTTCTCCTTCCTGTTGATCGGCTACTGGCACCACCGCTCCGATGCCCGGCGCGGGGCCTACATGGCGCTGATGGTCACCGGTGCGGGGGGCTTGTGCCTGCTGGCGGGGGTCATGCTGCTCGGCCATGTGGTCGGCAGCTACGACCTGGACCAGGTCCTGGCTGCCGGAGATCTCATCCGAGCCCATGCCCTCTACCCCATTCTCCTGCCGCTGATCCTGATCGGCGCCCTCAGCAAAAGCGCGCAATTCCCCTTCCACTTCTGGCTGCCCCACGCCATGGCCGCGCCGACACCGGTCTCGGCCTACCTGCACTCGGCGACCATGGTCAAGGCCGGGGTGTTCCTCCTCGCCCGCCTCTGGCCGTCGCTGTCCGGCAGCGAAGAATGGTTCTGGATCGTCGGCGGCGCCGGGGCCGCGACCCTGGTGCTGGGCGCCTACTGCGCGATGTTCCAGAACGACCTCAAGGGCCTGCTGGCCTACTCGACCATCAGCCACCTGGGCCTGATCACCCTGCTGCTGGGCCTGAACAGCCCGCTGGCCGCGGTGGCCGCGGTGTTCCACATCCTCAACCACGCCACCTTCAAGGCCTCGCTGTTCATGGCGGCCGGCATCATCGACCACGAAAGCGGCACCCGCGACATCCGCAAGCTCAACGGCCTGATCAAGCTGATGCCGTTCACCGCGACCCTGGCCATGGTTGCCAGCGCCTCCATGGCCGGTGTGCCGCTGCTCAACGGCTTCCTGTCGAAAGAGATGTTCTTCGCCGAGACGGTGTTCATCAATTCCACCGCCTGGGTCGAGGCCGCCCTGCCGGTGATCGCCACCATCGCCGGGACCTTCAGCGTCGCCTACTCCCTGCGCTTCACCGTGGATGTGTTCTTCGGCAAACCGGCCGAAGACCTGCCGCACACGCCCCACGAGCCGCCACGCTGGATGCGCGCGCCGGTGGAACTGCTGGTGTTCACCTGCCTGCTGGTGGGGATCTTCCCGGCGCAGATGGTCGGCCCGCTGCTGGCCGCGGCCGCCCAGCCGGTGGTCGGCGGCACCCTGCCGGAGTACAGCCTGGCGATCTGGCACGGCCTGAATGCGCCGATGATCATGAGCCTGATCGCCATGTCCTGCGGCATCGTGCTCTACCTGCTGTTGCGTGCCCCGCTGGTGCGCGGTGATTTTGCCTATCCGCCGCTGATCGGCCGCTTCAACGGCAAGCGCCTGTTCGAGCGCAGCCTGGTGAGGATGATGCGCCTGGCCCGTCGCCTGGAGCGCTACATCAGCACCCAGCGCCTGCAGACCCAGCTGTTCCTGCTGGTGCTGGTGGCGGTGCTGGCCGGCCTGATCCCGATGCTCTACAGCAGCCTGAGCTGGGGCGACCGGCCGAAGATCCCGGGCTCCATCGTCTTCGTCACCCTCTGGCTGCTGGCCATCGCTTGCGCCCTGGGCGCCGCCTGGCAAGCCAAGTACCACCGTCTGGCAGCCCTGACCATGGTCAGCGTCTGCGGGCTGATGACCTGCGTGACCTTCGTCTGGTTCTCCGCGCCGGACCTGGCCCTGACCCAGTTGGTGGTGGAAGTGGTGACCACGGTACTGATCCTGCTCGGCCTGCGCTGGCTGCCCCGGCGGATCGAGGATGTTTCGCCGCTGCCCAGCAGCCTGCCCAAGGCCCGTGCCCGCCGCCTGCGCGACCTGCTGCTGTCGATCGCCGTCGGCCTGGGCATGGCCGTGCTGTCCTACGCCATGCTGACCCGCCAGACCCCCAACGACATTTCCTCGTTCTACCTCAGCCGCGCCCTGCCGGAAGGCGGCGGCAGCAATGTGGTGAATGTGATGCTGGTGGACTTCCGCGGCTTCGACACCCTGGGCGAGATCACCGTGCTGGTGGCCGTGGCCCTGACCGTGTTCGCCCTGCTGCGACGCTTCCGCCCGCCCAAGGAAAGCATGCAGCTGCCGGCCCAGCAGCGCCTGCTGGCGCCCGATGTGGTCACCGACCTGGTCAACCCGCGCCAGGCCAGCGACACCGCCCTGGGCTTCATGATGGTGCCGGCGGTGCTGGTGCGCCTGCTGCTGCCGATCGCCCTGGTAGTGTCGTTCTACCTGTTCATGCGTGGCCACAACCTGCCGGGCGGCGGTTTCGTCGCCGGCCTGGTGATGTCGGTGGCGTTCATCCTGCAATACATGGTTGCCGGCACCCAGTGGGTCGAGGCCCAGATGAGCCTGCGGCCGCTGCGCTGGATGGGCACCGGCCTGCTGTTCGCCACCCTGACCGGACTCGGCGCCCTGGCGTTCGGCTACCCGTTCCTGACCACCCATACCCTGCACCTGGACCTGCCGCTGCTGGGCGATATCCATATCGCCAGCGCGCTGTTCTTCGACATCGGCGTGTACGCCGTGGTGGTCGGCTCGACCCTGCTGATCCTCACCGCGCTGGCGCACCAGTCGGTGCGTGCCCAAGTCAAACCCCAAGCCAAGCCAGGAGCCGCCTGATGGAAGAAGTCATTGCAATCGCCATTGGTGTGCTGGCGGCCTCCGGCGTCTGGCTGGTGCTGCGGCCACGGACCTTCCAGGTGGTGATGGGCCTGTGCCTGCTGTCCTACGGGGTCAACCTGTTCATCTTCAGCATGGGCAGCCTGTTCATCGGCAAGGAGCCGATCATCAAGGACGGCGTGCCCCAGGACCTGCTGCACTACACCGACCCGCTGCCCCAGGCGCTGGTGCTCACGGCGATCGTCATCAGCTTCGCCATGACCGCGCTGTTCCTGGTGGTCCTGCTGGCGTCCAGGGGCCTGACCGGCACCGACCATGTGGATGGCCGGGAGCCCAAGGAATGAACCTGATGCCGCACCTGATCGTCGCGCCCATCCTGCTGCCGCTGCTGACCGCCGCGGTGATGCTGATGCTCGGCGAGAAACATCGCCCGCTCAAAGCCAGGATCAACCTGTTCTCCAGCATGCTCGGCCTGGGCATCTCCGTGCTGTTGCTGTGCTGGACCCAGCAGACCGGTGTGCCCGGTTCCGTCGGTGTGTACCTGCCGGGCAACTGGCAGGTGCCGTTCGGCATCGTGCTGGTGGTCGATCGCCTGTCGGCGCTGATGCTGGTGCTCACCGGGATCATCGGCGTCAGCGCCCTGCTGTTCGCCATGGCTCGCTGGGACCGCGCCGGGGCCAGTTTCCACGCGTTGTTCCAGATCCAGCTGATGGGCCTGTACGGTGCCTTCCTGACCGCCGACCTGTTCAACCTGTTCGTGTTCTTCGAAGTGCTGCTGGCCGCCTCCTACGGCCTGATGCTGCACGGCTCGGGCCGGGCGCGGGTGTCCGCCGGCCTGCACTATGTGGCGATCAACCTGCTGGCCTCGTCGCTGTTCCTGATCGGCGCGGCGCTGATCTACGGCGTCACCGGCACCCTGAACATGGCCGACCTGGCGCTGAAGATCCCGCTGGTGCCGGAAGCCGACCGTGGCCTGCTGCACGCCGGCGCGGCGATCCTCGCCACTGCGTTCCTGGCCAAGGCCGGCATGTGGCCGCTGAACTTCTGGTTGGTGCCGGCCTACTCCTCGGCCAGCGCGCCGGTGGCGGCGATGTTCGCGATCATGACCAAGGTCGGGGTCTACACCCTGCTGCGCCTGTGGACCCTGCTGTTCTCCGGCCAGGCCGGGGCCTCGGCCTACTTCGGCGGCGACTGGCTGATCTACGGCGGCATGGCGACCATCGTCGGCGCGGCCCTGGCGATCCTCGCCGCGCAACGCCTGGAACGCATGGCCAGCCTGAGCATCCTGGTCTCGGCCGGGATCCTCCTGGCGGCGATCGGCTTCGCCCAGCCCAGGCTGATTGCCGGCGCGCTGTTCTACCTGGTCAGCTCGACCCTGGCCCTGAGCGCGCTGTTTTTGCTGGCCGAGCTGATCGAGCGTTCGCGTTCGGCCAACGAGATCCCCCTGGAGGATGAAGTCGAAACCCTGCCCCGGCCCCAGGAGCCGCTGCAACCGCCACCGGGCACCAACCTCGACGACGAGCGTAAAGCCGTGGTCGGCCAGGTGATTCCCTGGACCATGGCCTTCCTCGGCCTGAGTTTCATCGCCTGCGCGCTGCTGATCATCGGCATGCCGCCGCTGTCGGGTTTCATCGGCAAGCTGAGCCTGATCGGTGCCCTGCTCAACCCGCTGGGGCTGGGCCAGGCCACGGATGCGCCGTTGTCCGGCGCCGCCTGGGGCCTGCTGGCCTTGCTGATCCTCTCCGGCCTGGCGTCGCTGATCGCCTTTTCGCGCCTGGGCATCCGGCGCTTCTGGGCCCCGGAAGAACGGCCCTCGCCGCTGCTGCGGCGCTTCGAGTGCGTGCCGATCATCGCCCTGCTTGGGTTGTGCATGCTGCTGACCGTCAAGGCCGAGCCGCTGCTGCGCTTTACCCAGGCCGCCGCCGACAGCCTCAACGATCCGCAGCAGTATGTGATGGCCGTGCTCGGCACCCGGGCGGTCCCCAGCCCCGAGGCCCAGGCGGCGTTGCAGGAGGTGCAGCCATGAAGCGCCTGTTCCCCGCTCCCTGGTTGTCGCTGGCGCTGTGGCTGCTGTGGCTGGTGCTGAACCTGTCCGTCAGCCCCGGCAACCTGCTGCTCGGCGCGCTGCTGGGGTTCTGCGCGCCCTTGATGATGCGGCCGTTGCGCCCGCTGCCGATCCGCATCCGCCGCCCCGCGACCATCCTGCGCCTGCTCCTGGTGGTCGGCCGCGATGTGCTGCTGTCGAACCTGGCCGTGGCCTGGGGCGTGCTCAACGCCAGGCGCCGCCCGCCGCGCTCGCGCTTCGTCAAGATCCCCCTGGAGCTGCGCGACGCCAACGGCCTGGCCGCGCTCTCGACCATCACCACGGTGGTGCCGGGCACGGTGTGGTCCGAGCTGTCCCTGGACCGCAGCATCCTGCTGCTGCATGTGTTCGACCTGGACGACGAAGCGGCTTTCATCCAGCACTTCAAGACGACCTACGAGCGTCCGTTGATGGAGATCTTCGAATGAGTGCCTTGCTCACGAATGCGATCCTGTTCAGCCTGTTCCTGTTTTCCGTGGCCATGGTCCTGACCCTGGTCCGGCTGTTCAAGGGCCCCTCGGCCCAGGACCGGGTCCTGGCCCTGGACTACCTGTACATCCTGGCGATGCTGATGATGCTGGTGCTGGGCATCCGCTACGCCAGCGACACCTACTTCGAGGCGGCGCTGCTGATCGCCCTGTTCGGCTTTGTCGGCTCCTTCGCCCTGGCCAAATTCCTCCTGCGTGGCGAGGTGATCGAATGAATGCCGTCAGTGAACTGTCGTGGTGGATCGAGATACCGGTGGCGATCCTGCTGGTGCTCAGCAGTAGCTTCGCGCTGATCGGCGCCCTGGGCATGCTGCGCATGAAGGATTACTTCCAGCGCATGCACCCGCCGGCCCTGGCCTCGACCCTGGGCGCCTGGTGCGTGGCCCTGGCGTCGATCCTGTATTTCTCGGGGATGAAGTCGGGGCCGGTGCTGCACGCCTGGCTGATCCCGATCCTGCTGTCGATCACCGTGCCGGTGACCACCCTGCTGCTGGCGCGGGCCGCGCTGTTCCGCAAGCGCATGGCCGGCGACGATGTACCGGCGGAGGTCAGCAGCCGACGCAGTGAAAGCGGCAGCTGAGTTCAGCCACTCAGTTCCAGGCCACCACCAGCAGCCCCGCCCCCAGCACCACGCACAGCGGCGAATAGAACAGCGTGTCCAGCCGGGCGAACCTGGACCCGCTGACCTCCTTGAAGAACCCCACCAGGTTCGAGTCGCCGATGGCCCGGGCGAACATCAGCAAGGCCATCGCGCTGATCACCCATTGCAGCGCCGGGTGGCTCACCGTCGGCAGGTACAGGCCCACCCGCAGGCACACCAGCATCGCGATCAGCAGCAAGCCCACCGCCACCAGCAAGGTGGCGAATCCCGAGGGCTTGAACGCCGGCTCCAGCTTGCCCGGCGTCCTGCCCGGCACCTGGGGGATCACCGCGTCGCTGCCGCGCTTGCCGCCGGCGGCCCAGTACAGGTGGATCAGGCTGATCAGCAGGAAGGCTCCGGCCATCCCTTGCGCGATCAAAACATTCATATGCAAACGTCCATGGCAAAAAAATGTCGCTGAAGAATGGACCCACCCGCACGTTTTTGTAAGTACGTTCGTCGCCTGCAATGGTAAAGTGCCGCCCCATGAAACTCGCCCGAACCGATCGCTCGCTCGTTGCCTGGATGCTCTATTGCTGCGTCCTGTTCAACGTGTTCGCCTGCAGCATCGGCCACGGGCAAATGGTCGGCCAGCAGCTCAACGGTATCGGCGGCCAGTTCTGTACGGTGGATCCGCGCACCCAGGCGCCGGCCTCCTCCAACCCGGTCGACGAATCGCTGCCGACCCTGTCCAAGGCCTTCGGTTGCCCGCTGTGCTCCACCGGCGGCATGGGCCCGGCGTTCAACTCCAGCCTGACCCTGGCGATCCTGCCGCAGCACCACAGCCCGCCGCTGGCGCCGCGCGCCACCGCCGACGTCCCCACCCGCTTCACCTGGCCCGCGGCCCACCCGCGCGCGCCGCCCGCCTTCGCCTGAGTCTTTCGCCCTTGTCATCAGCCCGCCCCGTGCCTTAACCCACGGTGTTTGTTCGTGGCTGCTTCCTAGCCAAGCATTCAGGATCTACCGATGAAACACATTCCCCTGCTGGCCAGCCTGTGCGGCTGCCTGTCCGTCAGCGCCTGGGCGCAATCCAGCGTCGACCTGGCGCCGATCACCATCGACGGCGAGCAACCCGCCGAACCCGGCCTGGCCCTCGACCAGTCCAGCGGCATGGCCTCGCGCCTGGGCCTAAGCCTGCGCGAAACCCCGGCCTCGGTGGCCGTGGCCAACCGCAACGATATCGAGCGGCGCGGCGCGCAGAACTTCCAGGACGCCGCCAACACCCTGCCCGGGGTCAATGCCAGCGCCCCGCCGGGGTTCGGCGGTTTTGTCTCGTACCGTGGTTTCAGCAATAGCCAGATCACCCAGATGTTCAACGGCATCAACGTGTCCAGCGGTCTGGCGCGACCGGTGGACGCCTGGATCTATGACCGGGTCGAACTGCTCGGCGGCCCTTCCTCGCTGGTCAACGGCGCAGGCTCCGTGGGTGGTTCGCTGAACTACGTGACCAAGCTGGCCGATCGCCAGGAGCGGGCCATCGAGGGCCGGGTCAGCTACGGCAGCTACGACACCACGCAAACCGCCTTCGGCCTCAACCACGCCCTCAGCGAGGCCGGCGACGAGGTGCAGCACTACGCCCGCCTCGACGTCAGCCACAACACCAGCAACGGCTACATCGACCGTCAGCAGCGGGATGCCTGGAGCCTGGCGTTTTCCCTGCTCAGCGACCTGACGCCGAACCTGTCCCACACCCTGGCCGTGGAATACCAGGACGAACACGAGGACAGCCCGTACTGGGGCACCCCGGTGCTCAACCCCAAGGCCGGCGAGTTGAAGATCGACAAGCACAACCGTTTCAACAACTACAACGTCGAGGACGGCCGCTACGAGCAGCGCACGATCTGGGTGCGCTCGATCGTCGACTACCGGATCAACGACAGCACCAGCCTGCGCAACACCCTCTATCACCTGAACAGCCAGCGTGATTACCGCAACCTGGAAACCTACCAGTACAACGCCGACAACAGCGCGGTGAACCGCTCCACGGCCTATCAGGTGCGGCACCAGGGCGAGCAGAACGGCAACCAGTTCGAGCTGCGCCACGACAGCTCGCTCTTCGGCCTCGACACAACCTGGTCCGGCGGCTTCGAGTACAAGGTCAACCGCACCACCAACTCGCCGCTGAACGTCAAGGCGGCCAACAGCGTCGACCCGAACAACTACCAGCCGGGGCATTTCTACGACCTGCCGGGCACCCGCCAGGGCTTTGTCGCCGACAAGACCAACGAGGTCACCACCCAGGCGCTGTTCGTCGAGAATCGCCTGGCCCTGACCGACCGGCTGACCCTGCTCAGCGGCCTGCGCTACGACCACATCGACCTGGACGTGACCAACCATCGCCAGGTGACGGCGAGCAACCCGCGGCACCTCAAGCGCAGCTGGGAGCCGGTCACCGGCCGGGTCGGCCTGACTTACCAGTTCCTGCCCAGTGCCAACGTCTACGTGCAATACAGCACTGCCGCCGAACAGCCCAACAGCGCCACCCAGGACTTCGATGTCTCCACGGGCAAGCAATGGGAAGTGGGCAGCAAGTTCGATTACCTGGACGGCCGCGGCTCGGCGACCCTGGCGGCCTACCGCATCGAGCGCAAGGACTTCGCGGTGACCGACCCGCTGGACCCGACCCTGAGCATCCCGGTGGGCCAGCAGACCTCCAGGGGCATCGAGGTGGCCAGCTCGCTGCGGGTCACCCCGAAGCTGCTGCTCGAGGGCAACTTCGCCTGGGTCGATGCGCAGTACGATGAGTTCACCGAGAAGAACGCCGCAGGGGTGGTGGTGTCACGCAAGGGCAATACCCCGACCAACGTGCCGGACCGGGTCGGCAACCTGTGGCTGACCTATGACCTGGCGCCGCAGTGGCAGACCGGGGTGGATGCGCGTTATGTGGCCTCGGTGTACGCCGACACGGCCAACACCATGACTGTGCCTTCCTACACCCTGTACGGCACCTTCCTGACCTACCAGCTCGACAGCCACACCTCGATCACCGGGCGGGTGCGCAACCTGACCAACGAGGTCTACGCCGAGTTCGCCCATGTGTCGCCGGCTTACTACCTGGGTACGCCGCGGACCTTCGAGCTGGCGGTGCAGAGCCGCTTCTAAAGGCATCGCGAGCCAGCTTGCTCCTACAGTTCGCGTAACCCTGTAGGAGCGAGCTTGCTCGCGATAGCGATCTCACTCTCACCTCAATCTCTCAATCCAGGCTGGCACTCACCTTGTCCGCCACATCCCCGGGCAACCACGCCCGCCACACGTCCGGATGCGCCTTGAGGAATGCCCGCGCCGCCTCCCGGGGTGGCGTGTGCTTCTCGCTCATCTCGGCCAGGGCCTTGTTCAGCGCTTCGATCGGCAAATCGACCTTGCCGAAGAACTCGGCGATCTGCGGGTACTGCTGCTGGAACGGCGTGGACACGCCAATCGACAGCTTCGAGGCCAGCGAGCGCGTGGGGCGTGGGTTGGGGTGCTCGGCGTCGGTCAGGGTTTTCCAGGCCTCGGCATCGAACGGCGGCTCTTCCAGCTGGATCAGCTTGAAGCGGCCGAGCAACGGGGTCGGCGACCAGTAGTAGAACAGGACCGGCTGGCCGCGACGGATCGATGAAGTGATCTCGGCGTCCAGCGCCGCGCCGGAACCGCTGCGAAAATTCACATAGCTGTCGGTCAGGCCATAGGCCTTGAGCTTCTGCTTGTTCACCACTTCCGAGGTCCAGCCGATGGGGCTGTTGAGAAAACGCCCCTTGCCCGGGCTTTCCGGGTCCTTGAACACGTCCTTGTAGCGTTTGAGGTCCGTGACGCTGCGCAGGCCCGGCGCCAGCGGCTTGATGCCCTTGGCCGGGTCGCCCTTGACCACGTATTCCGGCACCCACCAGCCTTCGGTCGCGCCCTTCACCGTGTCGCCCAGGGCCGCCACCTTGCCCTCGGCCTCGGCCTTGACCCACACCGGGCTGCGTCCGGCCCACTCTTCGCCGATGACCTGGATATCGTTATTGGCCAGTGCGGTTTCCAGGGTGATGGTGGTGCCCGGCAAGGTGTCGGTCGGCAGGCCGTAACCCTTCTCGACGATGGTGCGCAGGATATCGGTGATCAGGCTGCCGCTTTCCCAGTTCAGGTCGGCGAAGTGGATCGGCGCCTGTGCCGGCTGTACCGACGGTGCCGCCAAAGCGCCGGCGGGCGCCAGCAAAATACCCAAGCCAAGCAGCGCGCCGCCCAGCAGTGTCCGCAGTCCTTTCATGCCTGTGCCCCTTTGGCTGTTCACAGCGTTGCAGGATGGTCTCGCGGTTTGGGACCGCAAGCCTCTGACTAATTGAGTCATCTGACTGTAGTAGAGGTTCCTGCTTTCGACGGGGGCTTCAGTTTTCGCCCTGCTCCTGCAGGCGCTGCAACTCGCGGCGCACCATGCTGGCGTATGCCGCCGGCTTCAGGACATACAGCTGCGAGGCCACCCAGGCCAGCCAGGCGCCTTGCAGCACGGCCTTGCGTTCGAACAGGCGCTGGGCCTCGGCGCGGGCGCGCGCAAGATGCTGCTGGTGGAATTCGGCGCGGCTCACTCGCTGGCCTTGAAGCTCACCAGTTCACCCTTGCGCCATTTGGCGGCCTTGCCGGTCACGGCTTTCAGGGTCTTGGTCAGGCCTTCCTGCAACTGCTGGTTGGCGGCGAATACCGTCACCACGCTGTGGCCTTCCTTGAACAGGATGGCGTGGCCGTCGGCGGTGCTGACAAAGGCGTATTCGCCCAGGCCGTAGACGGCCAGCTTGATCTCGCGAAACCGGATTTCGAACTTGCCGCCCTCACGGCTGGGCAGGACCGCGGCGCGGAAATGGTCGCCGACCTTGAGTTCCAGGCGCGGCTTGTCGTCCACGACCAGCGCCGTCTCGGTGTCGATTTCGGCGACGTAAATGCCTTCCGGCGTCTGTTCGGTGATGTAGACGAAACGCGACTGGAACTGTTTGACCAACTTTGCGCGCAAGTCGCCCAGGACGAACAACGCGTGCATATCAAGATTACTTACTGCCAAGGAAAGATCCCCGAAACTGAAAATGACTCTGCCCGCGTAAACGACGGACAGCAGAAAAAGGCGGCCGAACCGGCACCGTGACTCCACATGAAAACAATCCGAAAAAGCACCACCCGCCAACGCGTAGGCGCAAACACCGGAGCGCCCCTCCCCAGAAAAACCGGAAGGACTACCGGACCGTTTGGCCCGCATCAAGCGCAGAAGAAGTGGTTCCAGCCCGCCGAGAAAGCTGCGCACTCACTGTCGATCGGAAAACCTCACGATCCTTTCGTCACCCTTAATGGGACGGGAGTGCTGCAGGTAAACATCAATCTCTGACTGCCGGGGCAATTCTAGAGCAACTTTATGTATTCAGAGCAACCCATGCGTTAGCAAATCGCTGAAAAAACCTCTTTCACCCTGCCGGTCAGCCACTTGCGTGACTTAACTCAGCCATCGACCGGCAACAACTGCCATACTACCGCGACCTTGAAGCCGGCCACCGGCCAGGCTTCACCAGCATAATTTCCAGGGGAAAGTCGGACGTGACGGAATTCGATATAGGCGAGTTTTTCATCCATGGCGAGGCCCGGGATGTCGAGGGCGAGTTCCAGGCCGTGATCGTGATGCGCGCCAAGCCACCGCTGCGCACCGTGCGCTGCCACCAGGTGGAAAAGGACCGCTGGTTCAAGACCGCGGAACTGGCCGAAGCCGCCGCCAAGGACGCCGCCCGCGCCCTCAAGCAGGCCGTCGACCAGGGTGCCCTGAACCTCTGACGCTGCGGGCGCGGTAAAGGAACGCCCCGCACGACCGATACCTTGGTGAGCCTTCATTTCAAGAGCGCCATGATGATCGACCTCAACCCACCTGCCCGCCTGCCTTCCCTGGGCGAGTTCGCCCTGCCCGGCGCGGCGGCCAGCGAAAGCCCGGCGAGCGATCCGTTTGACTTGCGCACCGCGATCACTTGGGCGACCAATGCCGCTCCCGACGGCGTGCTCGAAGCGAAAAGGAAACGCATCAAGCTGCTGCGCAAACAGATCGAACAACTGCAGCAACGGCTGCGCAAGGCCAACGAGCGCCTGGCGATGGTGCAAAGCGCCGCCCGGCATCGCACAACCGACGCGCACATGCAGGCATTGTCCGCCGCCCGGGCCCAGGCGCAGGCCGCCAGCAGCGCCTTGTCGATGGCCCAGGTGGCACTGTTCCAGGCCGAAAGCGCGGTGATCGGCAGCGAGGTCTGAAGGCGCGAGGGCCTGCGCCGTCAGGCCGAACGACTGAACAGCGGGTGCCCGACCCTGTCCCGCGCCAGTTGGGCCAGCCACGACGCCTGGCACTCCAGGGCTTCGTCGCGGCTGGCGAACGGCGCGCCGCGGCGCTCGCCATTGACCAGCACGACCCAGCACACATTCAGCCCGACCGAGCGAAAGGTGGCCGGTACACCGCTACCAATCATCACTGCGACATCGACTTTGCTTTGCATGAGAACTTCTCCTGATAACTAGTTAGCTAGCTAACAATACCACTCATACTAATGAGTTCCCATGCTGGGAAAAAGCCATCCCTGGTACAGCTCCGTTGCGGAGCCGGTAACAATGGCCAGCCCATTCGGGCTCAGCCGCGCGCGGCCTCGACAGCCTGCTCCGGTTTGTAGCCCAGGCGCAGGCCGCCCCAATGCCGGCCCTTGACCCTGATCGGCACCGACAAATCGTGCATCAGCTCGCCGGTATCGCGGGTGTAGGTTTGCAGCAACAGCGGCTGCTGGTGGCTGCCACAACGCAGGCCCGTGCGGTCCTCGAACTTGCGCTTGGTGCGGTTGTGCAGGGTATCCACCTGCGGGTCGCCGGTCAGCGGCTGCGAGAACGCCTGGTTGTGGGTCGGCACGTAACCCTGGGGCGTGCAGGCGATGGCGAACACCAGGCCTTCGTGACGCGCCAGCAACGGCTCCTGGATCGCCGGCAGCACCTGATCGGCGTAACGGTCGAAGCGGGTCTGGTATTTCACCGGCTGGGTATTGGCGATCGGCTGGTAGCTGCGGTCGAACAGGTCGTCGAGGCTGATGCGGTTGGCCGCAAGATCCGCCTCGAACTGCTCAGCGATGCGCCGGGCGCCTTCCTGGGCCAGGTCGTAGATGCGCTGGTGGTAGTCATCCAGGCCGACCTCGGCCAGGCGTTCGCTGATGATCTCCGCCTGCCCTTCCATCTGCACCGCCGCCTCGGCCAGGCGGCGGGTCTGCTGGTCGCTCACCGCCAGGTCGCCGCGCACCTGCTCCACGGCATGGAACAGGCTGTCCAGTTGCTGGCGGTTGGTCTCGGCGCCGCGAGCGATCTCGCCGACCTGGCTTTCCACCCCGGCCGCCAGCCGGGCAATGTTCTGCAGGTGCTGGCCGGTGGACTCGACCTGCTCGACCCCGGTGTTCAGGTCGCTGGACAGCTGGCGGATCTGCTCCACCACCTGGGCCGTGCGCTGCTGGATATCACCGACCATCACCCCGACCTCGTCGGTGGCGGTGGCCGTGCGCCCGGCCAGGCCGCGCACTTCATCGGCCACCACGGCGAACCCACGGCCATGTTCACCGGCCCGCGCCGCCTCGATGGCGGCATTCAGCGCCAGCAGGTTGGTCTGGCTGGCGATCGACTGGATCACCAGCGCCACCCGCTGGATGTCTTCGCTGCGCTGGCTCAGGGCTTCGATCAGTTGCCGGCTGTCGTTGGCGCTTTGGCTGAGGCGGTGCATGCGGGTGATCGACTCGCCCAGCACTGTGCTGCCTTCGGCGCTGCTGCGGTGGGCTTCGCTGGCGGCGCTCAGGGCCTGCTGGCTGAGCTGCGCGGCCAGTTGCTCGGTGTGGATCATCGCTTCGGCGCTGCTGACGATGCGCGCCGCCGAGTCCAGCTGCGACTGCACCCGCCCGGCCAGTTGCCGGACCGAATAGGCCACGCCGGCGGCCGACAGCGCGTTATGGCTGGTGCTGCAGGACAGGTCGCGCGTCAGCGCGGCGATCTCGCGGTTATCGACGCTGCTCGCCGGCGCTGCGGCCTTGGGCCTGCGCAAGAGCGGCAGCCAGACGATCAGCAGCATCAGCGGCACGGCGAGGTAGAAAGAAAGCAGCCCCTGGGACAGGACATACAGCACTAGCAGCAAGGCGCTGCTTTGCAGGGTTGGAACCTGCCAGCGCCGGGTGTTTTGGCCTGTTGGCAGCGGTTGCGCCATGGCAGCCGGCGAAGATCCGTCTTGCGTCATCTGGATTACCCCACGCTTTTCTAATTATTTGGCCTGCATTGAACGCCACTAAAAAGCCATTATCCATGGTCCATTAGTCGCAGCTTTGCAGCAGATCAATAGAAATGCGCGGGCTTTAAAGACGCCCACAAACGACTCGCGGGCAAGCCTCCGATCCCAGGCGTCTCGACGACCTTGGGATGGGGCTTGCCCGCGAGGGGAAGAAGTCTTGGCGATCAGGCCTGACGCTGGTGCTTGTCGATCTGCTCGTGACGTTCCTGAGCTTCGATGCAGTACTTGGTGGTCGGGCTGATCAGCAGGCGTTTCAGGCCGATCGGCTCGCCGCTGTCGTCGCACCAGCCGAAGCTGTCGTCGCCGATACGGCCCAGGGCCTGCTCCAGCTGCGGCAGCATGCGCTGGTCGCGGTCGATAGCGTTGACCAGCCAGGTCCGCTCTTCCTCTACGGAAGCCGCGTCGGCAGGGTCGGCCGGGGTGTCCAGGCTCTCAATGGCGATTCGGTTCTGTTCGATGCGCTCGTGGGTTTCGACCTTCATGGCCTGCAACAGCTCAGTGAAAAAAGCCAGCTGCTCGGCGTTCATGTAGTCATCCGCCGGCATGGCCAGCAACTTTTCCTTTGTCATTGATTTCTCTATAAAAAATACGTGCATTAAGGCGAATTAAAGCTGTTTTCCGTGCCCCCTTTCGGGGCATCGGAAAGGCGCCATACATTCCAAGCGCCACCCGGCACTCAATTTACGAGGGGCGGCAGTCTAAGGCCGGTTCGAGGCGTCAGCAACTGAAATGACATCAGATTTGTCTGATAAGCCCTGAAAGCCCGCCAGGGCTGGCTTTGGCGGCGGTTATCGGAGTGCGTTTATAACAAGAAATTCCATCGCCCGGGGTCTTTTAGAAGACAAACGGCAGCGGCAGGCCCGAAAAAGGCCTTCCGCTGCCGGGATTCTGCACGCTTCCCTGTAGGAGCGAGCTTGCTCGCGATGGGCGTCAATGCACCGCGTTTCCATCAGACCCTACGCGTTATCGTTGACCGCCATCGCGAGCAAGCTCGCTCCTACAGAAAAGCAGAGAGATCAGCGTTTGAGCTTGCGCTTGTTGCGGTACTGGTCGATGACCACCGCCACCACGATGATCAGGCCCTTGATGATGTCCTGGATGTAGGCATCGACGCCGACGAAGGTGAAACCGCTGGCCATCACCCCGAGGATCAGCGCGCCGATCACGGTGCCGGTGATGCGCCCCACGCCGCCGGCCAGGCTGGTGCCGCCGATCACCGCCGCGGCGATGGCGTCCAGTTCATAGGACATGCCCATGCCCGCCTGCCCGGTCGCCGCCCGCGCCGAGGCCACCACCCCGGCCAGCCCCGCCAGCAGCCCGGCGATGCTGTAGACGATCACCAGGTGGCGCTTGACGTTGATCCCCGAGGTCCGCGCCGCCTGCATGTTGCCGCCGATGGCGTAGGTGTACTTGCCGTACTTGGTGTAGCGCAGGGCGATATGGAAGATCACCGCCACCACCAGGAAGATGATCACCGGCATGGCGCCGTGGCCGATGGCCGTGTAGGAATCCGAGAGCATGCTGATCGGCTGGCCCTCGGTGTAATAGCGTGCCAGGCCGCGCGCCGAGACCATCATGCCGAGGGTGGCGATAAAGGGCGGGATGCCGGTGATGGCGATAATGCTGCCGTTGATCGCCCCCGCCAGCAGCCCTACCCCCAACCCGGCCACCACCGGGATCCACACCGGCAGGTCGGTCAGCGACGGGAACACCGCGCGGGTGAAGTCCGAGGTCTGCGCCAGGCTGGCGGCGATCATCGCCGACAGCGCCAGCACCGAGCCGGACGACAGGTCGATGCCGGTGGTGATAATCACCTGGGTCACGCCGATGGCCAGCAGGCCGATGATCGACACCTGCAGGATCATCAGCACCAGGCGCTGGGAATTCATCAGGAAGCTCTGGTCGCGCACAATCCAGCCGAACAGCTCGAACACCAGGCCGATGCCGATCAGCACCAGGAAGATGCTCAGCTCGGTGGGCAGGCGCCGGCGCGTTCTGGCTGGCGCCGCCGCGGGTTTGTTTTCCAGTATCGCGTTCATAAGCCTTCACCTTCTTCTTGTATGGCCGGCGGCGAACACACCTCGCCGATGGCCTTGATACGTTTACCGGCTAGTGGACCAGGGACATCCCCGAAGCCAGTTGCATGACCTTCTCCTGGGTCGCTTCGCCGCGGTCGAGGGTGCCCATCAGCTCGCCCTCGTGCATGACCATCACCCGGTCGCTCATGCCCAGCACTTCCGGCAGTTCCGAAGAAATCATGATCACCGCCATGCCTTCGCCGGCTAGGTAGGCGATCAGCCGGTAGATCTCGGCCTTGGCGCCGACGTCGATGCCGCGGGTCGGTTCGTCGAGAATCAGCACCCGCGGGTTGGTCATCAGCCAGCGCGCGAGCAAGGCCTTCTGCTGGTTGCCGCCGGACAGGGTGTCGATGCACTGCTCCAGGGACGGGGTCTTGACCCGCAGCTTCTTGCACATGTCCTCGCACAGGGCGCGCAGGGCCTTCTGCTGGATGAAACCGTTGCCGGCATAGTGCGGCAGCACCGCCATCTCCATGTTTTCCAGGACCGACAGGCAGGGAAACAGGCCGCTGAGCTTGCGGTCCTCGGTCAACAGGGCAAACCCCTTCTCGATGGCCATGTGCGGATCGCTGATGCGCACCGGCTGGCCGTCGAGGCGGATCTCGCCGCCGTCGCTGGGGGTGATGCCGAAAATCGTCTCGGCCACATTGGTGCGGCCCGAGCCCATCAGCCCGGCGATGCCAAGGATCTCCCCGGCGTGCAGGTCGAAGGACACGCCCTCGAACACCCCGTCCAGGCGCAGGTCGCGCACCGACATCAGCAGATTGCCTATGGGTTTCTCGCGCACCGGGAACAATTGGCTCAGTTCGCGGCCGACCATCATCGAGATCAGGCTGTCGCCGTCCATGCTGTCGGCCCGTTGCAGGCCGATGTAGGCGCCGTCGCGGAACACCGCCACTTCATCGGCGATGGCGAACACTTCGTTCATCTTGTGGGTGATATAGATGATGCCCTTACCCTGGGCCTTGAGGTCGGCGATGATCGAGAACAGGTGCGCCACCTCTTTCTCGGTAATGGCCGAGGTCGGCTCGTCCATGATCAGGATGTCGGAGTCGTAGGACACCGCCTTGGCGATCTCCACCATCTGCCGCTCGGCGATGCTCAGGTTGCCCACCTGCTCCTCGGGGTCGAGGTTGATCCGCAGGCGCTCCAGCAGCAGCGCGGTGCAGCGGTGCATCTCGCGGTGATCGACCATGTGCAGGCCGTTGAGCTGCTCGCGGCCGATCCAGATGTTCTCGGCGATGCTCATGTGCGGCATCAGGTTGAGTTCCTGGTGGATCATCGCGATCCCCGCCTGCAAGGCCGCCAGCGGCGTCTCGAAATTCACCCGCTGGCCCTTGAGGCGTAGCTCGCCGGCGTCCGGCTGGTAGATCCCGGCGATGATTTTCATCAGGGTCGACTTGCCCGCGCCGTTCTCCCCCATCAGCGCCAGCACCGTGCCAGGGCGCACCCGCAGTTGCACATCGGACAGGGCGACAACCCCGGGAAAACCCTTGCTGACGTTGATGACTTCCAGCAGGTAAGGCTGCTGCTCGGACACAGACTGGGCAGACTGAGCGGCGGGCTGCATAGCCGCCGTCGGGATGCTCGAAGCAGTCGCTGAAGCGAACATGATCAGGTACTCCATCCGCGGGGCAGCTGGGCCACCCCGCCGGCTTATGGTTGTTGATGGAACGGACGGGCTGTTTGAACCGGGCTTATTTGAACTGGGCGACGTTTTCCGGGGTGATCAGGCGATACGGCACCCACACTGCCTGCTCCACCGGCTCGTGCTTGGCCATTTTCACCGCGGTGTCGATCGAGCCGTCGGCCTGGCCCTTGGCATCCTGGAACACCGAGACCGCCAGGTCGCCCTTCTGCACCGCGCGCAGGCCATCGGGCGTGCCGTCGACCCCGGCGATCAGCACGCTGCCCTTCTCCACCCCGGCCTGTTTCAGCGCCATGGCGGCGCCGATGGCCATTTCATCGTTGTTGGCCACCACCGCATCGAACTGGCGGCCCTGGGTCAGCCAGTCGTTGACCAGGGTCATGGCCTTGTCCCGCAGCCAGATCCCGGTCTGTTCCTGCTCGACCTTGATCCCCGGGTACTTGGCCAGCACGTCCTTGACGCCCTTGGTGCGGTTGGTGGTGGAGTTGTTCGCCAGGTCGCCCAGCAGGATCACCACCTCGCCCTTGCCGCCCATCTTGTCGGCCAGGTACTGCATCTGCATCTGCCCGGCTTCCAGGTCGTTGGAGGCCACGGTGACCACGCCCTTGGGCAGGTTCAGGTCGTCCGGCCGGCGGTTGACGTAGACCAGCGGAATCCCGGCCTTGACCGCCGCTTCGGTGATCTTGCGGGTCGCCGCGGTGTCCACCGGGTTGACCACGATGGCGTCGACCTTCTGGCTGATAAAGCTTTCCACCTGGCTCAGCTGCTTGACCACATCGGCCCGGGCGTCCTCGAACTGCAGCGTGACGCCGTCCGGCAGCGACTTGGCTTTGTGGTCCATGGATTCACGCAGGTAGGTCAGCCAGGTGTCGTCGAACTGCGACATGCTCACGCCGATCTTCAGGTCGGCGAACGCCGTGCCGCTGCCCAGCAGCAGGGACAGGGCAAGCGTGGCGAAACGGGTCTTGGTCTTCATGAAAGGTCTTTCTCCACATTCTTGTAGGTTTTATGGATAAGGCGCAGAAACCACTCAGTGAGGCAGACGCACGATCGGCGCGCCGGGCATGCAGCACACCAGCGCGCCCTTGCGTTCGACGCAAAGCAGGCGGACCAGGGACTGGACGACAAAGGCATGCCGGGGTGTTTGGCGAGGTGTTCGACTGGACAATGGATGGCGGCGCGGCAATGCGCGGCGAAGCAGGTGCACAACGGAACTGAAGGTTTTCATCGACGGTACCTGTTTTGTTTTTGTTGGCGGGTTTCACTCGGTTCAAGGCGGATCTGAAATCGGCCTGTGACGCTGGCGAAACCCTGCTAGTCGGCAACCTGGAAATGACTTTATTGGAAAATAATTTCTATATCAACTCATTTTAGAATTTTATTCCAAATTCATTCTGCAGCCGGAAATCGGCCATTTCCACCACCTGGCGCTGGCGCCAGCTCAGGCGCGCGGCGTCCAGTACGCGGGTGGTGGCCAGGGCCTCGGCCGCTGTCACCGGCAGCGGCCCCTGCCCTTGCAGCGCCGCCTGCCACTGTTTATAGAACTGCAACCAGTCGCCCCGCTCGGAAGCCACCCGCTCGCGGATCTCGCCCTGCTCGAACCAGCCCCAGCGCCGGTGTTCCTCGACGCCCCAGCGCTCGCCCTCGGTCTGCGGCGACAGGCCGGCAACCAGCGCCTGCTCCTGGCCGTCCAGGCCCTCGACCGTATAACTGCCGGCCGAACCGCTGACCCGGAACCGTGGCCCCTGGCAATTCTGCAGACAACTACCGGACACGTGTGAAACCACGCCATTGGCGTGGCTCAGGGCGAGAAAAAAACCGTGGTCGCAGGTCGGCGCCTGGGGGGCGTACTGCAATTCGGCGTAGACCCGGGTCACCGGGCCGAACAGCTGCAAGGCCTGGTCCACCAGATGGCTGCCGAGGTCGCGCAGGAAACCTCCGCCGCTGGTATTGCCCACGGCCTGCGGCACATAGCGCTCGACCCGCGACTCGAAGCGGCTGACGCTGCCCAGGGCGCCGCTGGCGATCAGCTTGCGCAGGGTGAGGAAGTCCGAGTCCCAGCGCCGGTTCATGTACACACTCAGCGGCACCCGACGGGTTTGCGCGGCCTCGATCAGCGCCTTGGCCTGTTCGAGGTCGCTGGCGAAGGGTTTGTCGCTGACCACCGGGATACCGCGCTCGATGGCTTCCAGCACCAGCGCCGCACGGCCCTCCAGCGGGGTGGAAATCACCAGCCCGTCGATCCCGGCCGCGACCAGTTGCTCGATGCTGTCGAAGGCCCGCACCCCGGGGTGCTCCGCCGCCAGCAGCTGCCGGCGCTCGGCCGACAGGGTGACCACGCCGACGAAGGTCGCGCCGGGCAAACTGGCAATCAGCGGCGCGTGAAAATGTCGGCCACCATGGCCGTAACCCACCAAACCAATGCGCATCGCAAAGCCCTCCTTATATAGAACTCGATGTAGCCCTGTAGCCGCTGGCGCAGCCTGCGATCGAGGACAACGTCCTCGCAAAACTGGCCGGCGCGAATCGAACTGAAAGACCGTATGCGCCGTAATTGCGACCACTGCGTGGTCGATCGCAGGCTGCGCCAGCGGCTACAGACGGCTGCGTTTGTGTCAACGGCACAGCTCGCTGCTGACCCGCTCCAGCATCATCCGGTTGGATTCGTCCGGGCGGTCTTCCCAGGCGAACACCGAGACCGTGGCGATGCCATCGAACTGGATCTCGCGCAGGGTATCGAAGAACGCCGTCCAGTCCACCTCGCCCTGGCCAATGTCCAGGTGCTGGTGCACGGTGGCGGTGACGCCCGGCGGGTTGACGATATAGCGCAGGCTCGAAGACGCCTTGTGGTTGTAGGTGTCGGCGATGATCAGGTGGCTGAGCTTGCTGCCCGCATACTTGAGCATCGAGGCGATGTCGCCCTTGCCGTCGTCGTAGAAGAAGGTGTGCGGCGCCGCGTACAGGTAGTTGATCCAGTCCCGGTCGAAGCCGCGGATGATGTCCACCGACTCGTTGTTGCGCTCGCAGAAATCATAGGGGTGGGCCTGGATATCGAGCTTGATGCCCTCGCGCTCGAACTCCGGGATCAACTCGTCCATGGAGCGCATGAACTGGTTCTCGCACACCAGCGGGTTGTCCGACTGGCCGGTGAACTCGCTGTTGACCAGCTCGCAGTCCATTTCCACGGCAATCTGGATCGCCCGCTTCCAGTTGCGCACCGCCGCCACGCGCAAGCCTTCGTCGGCGGCGGCCCAGTGGTACATCGGCAACAGCGAAGAGAGCTGCACCCCGCTGTCGCCGAGGGCCTTGCGAAATTCCTTGATCCGCGCCCGGTCGACCCGTGGCGCCTTGTAGAACGGCAGGAAATCCTCGCGCGGCGACAGCTCGATGTACTGATAACCCAGTTCGGCGGCCTTGTCGGTCATCTGGCCCAGCGGCAGGTGGCGGTACATGTAGGGGTCCAGTGCGATGCGCATTTTAGTGTTCTCCCCGAATCTGAAGTGGTGACCTGTAGCCGCTGCCGCAGGCTGCGATCGCGACCAAAGGGCGCGTAGGACCTCAAGATCGCTGAAGGCCTTCGGCCTTATCGCAGCCTTCGGCAGCGGCTACAGGGTTGCTGTGTCCCTTGTAGGAGCGAAGCTTGCTCGCGATGGAGTCGGATGCGCCGCGTTGTTCCAGACAGACCGCGTCATCGTTAACGTCCATCGCGGGCAACCGGCCGCTCCTACAGAATCAGCCATAGAACGCCGGGCGCGGCGGTTGCTCGACCTTGACGATCTGCCCGCTGTTCTGCGCCTCGATGCAGGCATCGGCGGCCACCGCCGCGGCATAGCCGTCCCAGGCCGAAGGGCCACCGACCTGCCCGGCCCGCACTCCGTCGATAAAGGCCTGCAGCTCGACGTCATAGGCGGCGATAAAGCGGTCCTTCCAGTCCATCAGGATCGTGTTGGACAACTTGGCCTCGCTGCGCAGCTGCACCTGGGACGGCTCCGGCAACCTGGCGATGCCGGTCTCGCCCACCACTTCGCACTGGATGTCGTAGCCGTACTGGCAGTTGACGAACACCTCGACGTCGATGCGCGTGCCCTTGGCGGTTTCCAGCAGCACCACTTGCGGATCGCGCAGGTGCGCCAACGCCTTGCTCGACTTGCGCGGGAACACCACCTGCACCGACACATAGTCGTCGGCCAGCAGCCAGCGCAGCACATCCAGCTCATGGATCAGCGTGTCGGTGATCGCCATGTCGGTCTTGTAGTTCTCGCCGACCCGCGGGTTGCGGTGGGCGCAGTGCAGCATCAGTGGCTCGCCGATCCGGCCGCTGTCGATCACCGCCTTCAGGGCGCGGTAGCCGGCATCGTAGGGGCGCATGAAGCCCACCTGGACCAGGCGCTTGCCGTGGGCCATCTCGGCCTCGACGATCTTGCGGCAGCCGGCGGCGGTCACCGCCAGCGGCTTCTCGCAGAACACCGGCTTGCCAGCGGCGATGGCGGCCAGCACGAACTCTTCATGGCTCGGCCCCCAGGAGGTAACCAGCACCGCCTCGACTTCCGGCGCCTTGATCAGCGCATGCCCGTCGGGATACACCTCGGCGGCGATCTTCAGCTCGGCCACCACCTTCGCCGCCTGCGCAAGATTGATATCGGTGACCGCCACCACCTGGCTGCCCAGCAGGGTCTGGCTGCAACGACGGATATGGTCCTGGCCGATGGCCCCGGTACCGATGACGCCCAGTTTCAAAGACATGAATGCACTCCTGTTTTTTGTTCGAGCAATAGGTTGTTCGAGCCTGTTGTTATTCGAGCGATCAGTACTGCCGGGCCTTGGCCAGGCGTTCGTTGAGTTGTTTGGCCACCGCGTCGGTACGGGCGCTGGTGGACACCTGCGCCACCCCGACCCGCCACCAGGACAGGTACTTGTGGATCATGGTCTTGGGCAGGACCTTGATATCGATCAGGGTCGACACCGTCTGGGTCCGCGCATCGGCCAGGGCCGCCTGCAGCTCTGCCACGGTCTTGACCTTGTAGGTCTTGCAGCCATAGGCCGCCGCGCTCATGGCGAAATCCACCGGCACGAAGCCGCCGTCGAGCTTGCCGGTCTCGGGGTTGCGGAAACGGAACTCGGTGCCGAAGCTGTCCATGCCGTGTTCCATCTGCAGGTTGTTGATGCAGCCGAAGGTCATGTTGTCCAGCAGCACCACGTTGATCTTGCGCCGCTCCTGGATCGAGGTGGCCAGCTCCGAATGCAGCATCAGGTAGGAGCCGTCGCCCACCAGGGCGTAGACCTCGCGCTGGGGTTCGGCGAGCTTGACCCCCAGGGCCGCGTTGACCTCGTAGCCCATGCAGGAATAGCCGTACTCGACGTGATAGGTGTTGACCCCCTTGCTGCGCCAGCTGCGTTGCAGGTCGCCGGGCAGGCTGCCGGCGGCGGCGACTATCACCGCATCGTCGGCCAGGGTCTGGTTGAGCACCCCCAGCACCCGGCTCTGGGTCAGGCAGGAACCGGTCAGCTCGATGAATTCGCGCAGCACCGCCGGGTCCATATGGTCGTTAATCTCCGGGACAAAGTCGTCGGCGTGGTATTCGACCTGATAGACCCGGTCCACCTCCGTGTCCAGCTGCGCCCGCGCCTGGCCGATCTGTTCGCCCCAGGCGGCCTGGTAGTCGCTGCGCGCCAGGGCTTCGGCCAACCCGTTCAGGCCTTCCCGGGCATCCGCCAGCAACTGCACGCCGTCGAGCTTCAGCGCATCGCAGGGGCTGATATTGAGGTTGAGAAACTGCGCATCGGCGCGGAACAGCGACTTCGAGGCGGTGGTGAAATCGCTGTAGCGGGTGCCGATGCCGATGATCAAGTCCGCCTCTTTCGCCAGCAGGTTGGCCGCCAGGCAACCGGTCTCGCCGATGCCGCCGACATTCAGCGGGTGGCTGGAGACCACCGCGCTCTTGCCGGCCTGGGTCTCGGCGAAGGGAATGCCGAAGCCTTCGGCAAACGCCAGCAGCGCCTCGTTGGCCCCCGAGTACTTGACCCCGCCGCCACAGATAATCAGCGGCTTGCGCTTGCCGGCAAAGGCCGCCACGGCGTCCTCGAGCATGGCCGCGGTGGCCGGCCGGCGTTCGATGCGGTGCACGCGTTTCTGCAGGAAGTAATCCGGGTAATCGTAGGCCTCGGCCTGCACATCCTGAGGCAAGGCCAGGGTCACCGCGCCGGTTTCCGCCGGGTCGGTGAGTACACGCATCGCGTGGATCGCCGCAGTCATCAACTGCTCGGGACGGTTGATGCGGTCCCAGTATTTGCTCACCGCCTTGAAGGCATCGTTGGTGCTGATGCTCAGGTCGTGGAACTGCTCGATCTGTTGCAGCACCGGGTCGGGCTGGCGGCTGGCGTAGACATCGCCGGGCAGCAGCAACAAGGGGATGCGGTTGGCGGTGGCGGTCGCCGCGGCGGTCAGCATGTTCGCCGCCCCCGGGCCCACCGACGAGGTGCAGGCGTAGATCTTGCGCCGCAGGTGCTGCTTGGCGAAACCGATGGCGGCGTGGGCCATGCCCTGCTCGTTGCGGCCCTGATGCACCAGCAGCTCGCCGCTGTCCTGCTCCAGGGCCTGGCCCAGGCCGAGCACGTTGCCGTGGCCGAAAATGGTGAAGATCCCGGCGACGAACTTGCTCTGCACCCCATCGATCTCGACGTACTGGTTGTCGAGGAATTTCACCAGGGCCTGGGCCATGGTCAGTCGTGTCGTAGTCATGCTTGCACCTTGATCAATACGGTGAAGGTTGATGCGCTTACCGCCCTTGCTGCTATTGCCCTTGCCGCTTTTACTGCTTTGCGCCCTTCCTGCTTTTGTAGCCGCTGCCGCAGGCTGCGATAAGGTCCGCAGGACCTTCGGCGATCTTGAAGAGCGCGCCCGCTACGCGGTCGATCGCAGCCTGCGGCAGCGGCTACAGGATCAAGCTAGGGCCTGCTTGAGGTGGTCGATGCTCGCGCCGATCGCCCGCTGGATATCCGCCAGCCCATGCACGCTGTCGGCAAACGGTTCGAACGACAGGTGACCGCTGTAGCCGCGCTCGAGCAGGGCCTCGATCTGCGCCGCGTTGCCGAGGATGTCGCCCTCGCCCACCAGCACCCGGTGGCCGTCGCGGATGCTCGCCAGGGGCGCCTCGCGGTCCTCGACCCCGGAGATATGCACCAGCCCGGTCAGCTCGGGGAAGAACTCCTGCTCGCCGGCCAGGTGGTGGTGAAAGGTGTCGTGCACCAGGCGGAACACATCCAGCCCACCGATGGCGCGGATCGCCTCCACCGCCGTGCGCTTGCGGCGCAGGGAGCACTCCTCGAAACCCAGGGGCTCGATAAAACCGAGAATCCCATGCTCGCGCAGGATCGGCGCCAACTCCGTCAAGGCGGTGCGCAAACCGGCGCCGCGCGAGGCTTCGCTGCGCGCATCGGCGCGGTCGTTCAGCGGGCATATCACCAGGCCGCGGGCGCCGCAATCGCGGGCATAGGCGGCAAGCTTCAGGGCCTGGGCGCGACGCTCGGCGTTCCAGACATCGAAGGGGTACAGCGCATTGATCGACAGCACCTGGATGCCGTGGGCCGCGCACAACTGGCGCACCTGTTGCGGCGGCGTGCCGTCTTCGATCTCCACGCCCGCAAGGTCATTGCGGATCTCGATGGCATCGGCTTTCAGGGCCACCGCCAGCTCGATGAACGCTGGCAGGCTCAAACGTGGGGCAACCATACGATTCAGGGCGAAACGCAGGGGCTGGCTCATTATTCTTGTTCTCCAGAGCAACGGGTTGCAGGGGTTTACTTGGCGGTCGGCATGCTGAACTCGGGGCCCTTGGCGATGCTGTCCGGCCAGCGCTGCATCACGCTCTTGTAGCGGCTGTAGAAGCGCAGGCCTTCCTCACCGTAGGCATGGTGGTCGCCGAACAGCGAACGCTTCCAGCCACCGAAGGAGTGCCAAGCCATAGGTACCGGAATCGGCACGTTGATGCCGACCATGCCGACCTTGATGCTGCGGGCGAAGGCCCGGGCCACACCACCGTCGCGGGTGAAGCAGGACACACCGTTGCCGAATTCATGGCCGTTGATCAGCGCCACCGCGCTGGCGAAATCCGCCACCCGGACGATGCCCAGCACCGGGCCGAAGATTTCCTCCTGGTAGATACTCATCTCGGTCGTCACACCGTCGAACAGGGTGGCGCCGACAAAAAAGCCCCGCTCCGCCCCCGGCACCTTGAAGCCGCGGCCGTCCACCAGCAGTTGCGCGCCCTGGGCCACGCCCTGGTCGATGAAACCTTCGACCTTGGCCTTGTGCTCGGCGGTCACCAGCGGCCCCATGTCGCTGTCGCCCTGCATGCCGTTGCCGATCTTCAGCTGGTCGATGCGCGGCCGCAGTTTCTCGATCAACCGGTCGCCCACCTCGCCCACCGCCACGGCGATGGAGATCGCCATGCAGCGCTCGCCGGCCGAGCCGTAGGCCGCGCCGATCAGCGCATCAGCGGCCTGGTCCAGATCGGCATCGGGCATCACGATCATATGGTTCTTCGCCCCGCCCAGGGCCTGCACGCGCTTGCCGCGGGACGTGGCCTGGCGGTGGATGTACTCGGCGATCGGCGTCGAGCCGACAAAGGAAATCGCTTCGATGTCCGGGTGCTGCAACAGCCCGTCCACCGCCGCCTTGTCGCCCTGGACCACGTTGAACACGCCATCGGGCAGCCCGGCTTGCGTCAGCAGGCGCGCCATCAGCAGGCTGGCGGACGGGTCGCGCTCCGACGGCTTGAGGATGAAGCAGTTACCGCTGACCAGGGCCAGCGGGATCATCCACAGCGGCACCATCACCGGGAAGTTGAACGGGGTGACCCCGGCGCACACGCCCAGGGGCTGGCGCAGGTTCCAGTTGTCGATGCCGCCGCCGATGTTGTCGCTGAAGTCGGTTTTCAGCAGGCTCGGCGCGCCACAGGCGAACTCGACGATCTCGATGCCGCGGGTCACTTCGCCATGGGCGTCGGACAGCACCTTGCCGTGCTCGCGGGTGATGATCTCGGCCAGCTCGTTGTGGTGTTGATCCAGCAGTTCCTTGAACTTGAACATCACCCGCGAACGGCGCAGCGCCGACTGCTCGGACCAGGCCGGGAAGGCCTTCATCGCCGAAGCGACGGCCTCGTCCACGGTCTTCTGGCTGGCCAGGGCGACCTGGGCCTGCACGCGGCCGGTGGCCGGGTTGAACACGTTGGCGAAGCGCTCGCCGCTGTCCTGCACCTGACCGTCGATGTAATGGCCGATTACCGGGGCGTCACTCATTGTTCTTGTTCTCCGTTCGAATGTTGGAATTCAGAGGCTGGAAATCACAGATCCAGCAGCCAGCTGTGCCGCGGATCGTTATGGAACTGCCAGACCCGCTTGGGCCCGGCCATGACGTTCAGGTAATAGGACTCGTAGCCATAGGGCACGCTGACCGGGTGGTAACCCTTGGGCACCACCACCAGGTCGCCGTGCTCCACGGCCATGGCCTCGTCGAGGCTGCGGTCGTCGGTGTAGACCCGCTGGAACACAAAGCCCTGGGGCGGGTTGACCTGGTGGTAATAGGTTTCTTCGAGAAAGCTCTGGTGCGGCAGGTCGTCGGTGTCGTGCTTGTGCGGCGGGTAGCTGGAGGAGTGCCCGGAAGGCGTGCGCACCTCCACCACCAGCAGCGAATGGGCCGGCTCGCTGTCCGGCAGGATGTCGCAGACATAGCGGGTGTTGGCGCCCTTGCCGCGCACGCTGCGCTTCATGCTCTCGGGAAGGATCAGCCGGGGGCCGAGGCCGTTGGTGGCGGAGCTTTTTGCAGTAGCGCCGGGCGCGGCGCAGACGGCGATCTGCACATCGCTCAGGGCGGTGACCTGGGCCTGGCTGCCGGGCGGCAGGTAGACGGCGAAGGGCGACTTGTCCTCGAACACCGATTGCCGGTCGCCGAGGTTGTCCCAGCCGAACGCGCCCTGCCCCGGCGCCTCGCCCTGGATGCCGATGCGCCCGCTGAGCAGCACCAGGCACAGCTCCCGGTCGCCGGCATTGACCGGCAGGCTTTCGCCGAGGCTCAGGCGGTAGGCGGCGAAACCGACGTACTGCAACCGGCCCTCGGCCAACTGGACCATGGTCCGGCCCTTGGCCGCGCTTTTTACCAGCAGGCTCATTGTCCCGTCCTCTCGTTAAGCAGCGCGCGCAAGGTGTCATAACCCTTCTTCGCGTAGACATAACTCGGTGCCACCGCCGGGTCCTGCTCGGCCTCCACCACCAGCCAGCCCTGGTAATCGGCGGCCAGCAGCTCGTCCAGCAGCGCGGCGAAATCGATGTCGCCATCCCCCGGCACGGTGAAGGTGCCGTTGATGATGCAGTCGGGGAAACTCCACAGGTGGTTGCGCGCCAGTTGCACCACCGGTTTGCGCACATCCTTGAAGTGCACGTGGCAGATGCGCTGGATATGTTTGCGCAGCACGTCCAGCGGTTCGCCGCCGCCCATGTAGCAGTGGCCCGAATCGAACAGCAGGCCGACTTCGCTGCCGGTCAGGCTCATCAACTGGTCGATGTCCGCCGGCGATTCGACGTAGGCGCCCATATGGTGGTGGTACGCCAGGCGTACGCCCTGGGACAGGGTGAAACGCGCAAGCTCGGTGAGCTTGTCGGCGTATTCCTGCCAGGCCTGCTGGCTGTGAAAACGCGGACGCTCCACCAGGGGAATGCGCTGGCCCTGGATCGAGTCGGCGACCTCGCCGTAGACCAGCACCGTGGCGCCGTTCTGCGCCAGCAACTGCACATGGCTGGCGATGGCGTCGATCTCCTCGGCCACCGAGCGTCGGGCCAGGCGGCTGGAATACCAGCCCGAGACCAGCGCCAGGTCATAAGGCCGCAGCACATCGCCGACGCCCTTGGCATCCTTGGGGAACTTGCCGTTGAGCTCGAAACCTTCGTAGCCGATCTCCTTGCCTTCGCTCAGCGCGGTGCTCAACGGCGTTTCGCCGCCGAGGGACGGCAGGTCGTCGTTGCTCCAGGAAATCGGGTTGATGCCAATTCGGATTGCGGGCATGGCTGCACCTTTTATTGTTTTCTAAAGCAGTTCTGAAAAATTCCCGGCCTCGTACCTACTGCTGTAGCCGCTGTAGCCGCTGCCGAGCCTGCGAGGCTGCGATCGGTGGCGCAGCCACCGCAAGCGTTGTACCTGACACTACGCGTTGTCAGGTTTTGCGAGCGCTACGCGCTCGATCGCAGCCTCGCTACGCTCGGCAGCGGCTACAGGGATTTGTGCCAGGTTTACGTTCGGATTTGCGTTTGGGGTCGGGCCGTGCGCCAGGCGTCGATCAGCTCGACGAAGGTAGCCTGCACCCGGCAGATCAGGGTTTCGTCGTCGATCTCGCTGGCCAGCCAGGCCCGGCTCGGTTCATGGAAAATCGTCCGGCCCACGGCGAAGCCGCGGCAGGTGCGGCTGTTACCGGCCTGACGGAAACCCTCGGCCAGGGTCGCCGCCGGGGCGTTGAGGCCCAGCAGCACCACGCCACGGCAATAGGGATCGCGCTCCTCGATCAGCTCGTCGAGCCGCTGCCACTGCTCGGCGCTCTGCGCCTCGATCTTCCACCAGGCCGGGAAAATGCCCAGGTTGTACAGGCGCTTGAGGGCGCGGTAGAGCACGTCCGGGTGAGTCGAGGGGTGGTCCTTGGGCGGAATGATTTCCAGCAGCAGCTCATGGCCGCTGACCTGGGACGCCTGGTACAGGCCCTTGATCTGCGCTTCCTGCTCCAGGCGCAGCAACGGCTCGTCGTCCGGGTGGTATTGCACCAGGCACTTGATGATCTGCTCCTGGGGCCAGGCGATCAGGTTGCTGCCGATCGAACGCCCGTGTTCGAAAGCCAGCGGCCGCGAGCCCTGGACTTCCACCGGCCGCGCCACCCACCAGCCACGGCCGGTGGCGGCGTTCAACGAGTCCTGGCCGAAACGCTGATCGGCCAGCAGGCCGACATCGGCTTCGATGCCCTGCGCGCGCAAATCAGCCTCGACCCGCTCCACCGCCTGGATAAACAGCTGCTTGAGCTGGCCGATGGCCCTGAGCTCGCGCCCGCCCTTCTGCGCCAGTTCCACCAACTGCCCGCGATGGTCGAAGGCAAAGATGAACAGCTGCTTCCAGGCCTTGCGCGGCACGCTGACCTGATGCAGGCGCTGCAGGGTGCTGTCCTGGTCCGGCCGGGTAATGGGCACCGGGCTGTTGAACAGGTAATCCAGCTCGGCGCGGGTCGGCATCGCCGGCGCGCAGGCATGGCGCGACACCACCAGGCCGCCGCAGGCATTGGCCAGCTGGCAGCAGCGTTCGTCGCTGGCGTCCTCCAGCCAGCCACTGAGGAAGCCGGACATAAAGGCATCGCCCGCCCCCAGCACATTGAGCACTTCGACCCGCACCCCGGGGTAGATCGCGCCGTCTTCCAGGCGCGCCGGGATCGCCCCGTGGATCACCGTGCAGCCCTGGGGACCGAGCTTGACCACCAGGGTCGCGGCGGTCAGCGAACGCACGGTGCGCAAAGCACTGAGCAAGTCGTCGCTGCCGCCGGCGATGAGGAATTCTTCTTCGGTGCCGACGATCAGGTCGAAGCGCGGCAGGATCTTCTGCACATGGGCGCTGACGTTCTGGTCGGCGACAAACCGGGTCTCGCCGTCGGCCTTGCCCGCCAGGCCCCAGAGCACCGGGCGGTAGTCGATGTCGAGCACGCGCTTGACGTCGTGCCGCTCGGCGTACTCCAGAGCCTGGAGGCTGGCCTGGTACACGCCGTCGGTGGAGAAATGGGTGCCGGTGATCAGCAAGGCCTTGCTGGAGGCGATAAAGGCTTCATTGATGTCCTCGGCGCGCAGGGCCATGTCGGCGCAGTTCTCGCGGTAGAACACCAGGGGGAAGGTCTCGCGGTCCTTGAGCCCGAGCAGGACCAGGGCGGTCAGGCGCTGCGGGTCGACCTTGATCGCGCTGACGTCGCAGCCTTCGCGGGCCAGGGACTCCACCAGGAAACGCCCCATGTGATCGTCGCCGACCCGGCTCAGCATCGCCGAGCGCAAGCCCAGGCGCGCGGTGCCGAAGGCGATGTTGGCGGACGAGCCGCCGAGGTATTTGGCGAAGCTTACGACATCTTCCAGCCGGGCCCCGACCTGCTGTGCGTAAAGGTCGACGCCCAGGCGTCCGAGGCAAATCAGATCCAATTGACGCCCACTGGCAAAACGAGTCTGGCCCATGCTGGCTCCTGTTATTTTTATCAGCCTGCGCGTGGCACCGAGGAAGGCGCCGAACGCTCTTGGTGGATGCAGACTAAAACGTTCACCGGCACCAATCAATATTTTTTCTATAAATTTTTTACGTGGAATATTTTTTCCAATAAACTTTTTCAAGGCCGCTCCAGGCAGCCTGCATCGTTTCAGCAAGCGCCCCGTGGCCGCGCGGCTCAAGATTTTCCCCGCGCCGACCCTGTAGACTGCGCACAGCCCACCTATTGTCAGGGAGTGGATCAACCAGCCCGCTCCCATTAAGTACAAGCCAGTAAGCACAGAAGGATTGCCTATGTCCCGCACCGATCAGCCGGCCACGACCGAGAGCCCGCAAGACAGCGACCTCGCCAGCCCCCCGATCAATGCCGAGCGCCTGCTGCAGCTGATCACCCAGGAATACGAAAGCCTGCCGCGCCAGCTCAAGCGCATCGCCAGCTACATGAGCCAGCAGAGCGACCGGATCATGGTCGACCGCATCAGCGACATCGCCGGCGAATGCGAGGTGCACCCCTCGGCCATCGTGCGTTTCTCCCAGCGCTTCGGCTTCAGCGGCTTCAGCGAAATGCAGGCGCTGTTTCGCGAGGCCTACACCCACAAGACCACCCCGGTACAGAACTACCAGCAGCGCATCCGCAGCATGATCGCCAACAAGTCGCAGAAGGCCAGCGGCGGCGACCTGGCGCGCGAGTGCATCAACGCCACCCTGTCGGGCATCGAGCGCCTGGGCCTGGAGCTGGACGACGCGGCCTTCGACAAGGCCGTGGACCTGGTGGTCAACGCCGACAACATCTACGTGGTCGGGGTGCGCCGCTCCTTCGCCGTGGCCGACTACCTGGTGTACAACCTGCAGCACACCAACAAGCGCATCCACCTGGTGTCGGGCCTGGGCGGCAGCTACCGCGAGCAGATGCGCAGCATCCGCCCCAACGACCTGGTGATCGCCATCAGCTTCACCCCGTATGCCAAGGAAACCCAGCACTGCCTGCGCATCGCCCAGCACCACCAGGCCAAGACGCTGATCATCACCGACAGCAACCTGTCGCCCCTGGCCAAGCGCGCCAACAGCGTGCTGCTGGTCAACGAAGGCAGCTCCTTCGCCTTCCGCTCCCTGAGCGCGACCCTGTGCCTGTGCCAGGCGCTGTTCATCGCCGTGGCCTACCGCCTGGAACTGAAGGTCGACGAGATTCACGAGCAGGCGGGGTTCGAGGACTGAGCCTCACCCCGCCGCGTGCGTATGCGCCTGCAACGCCCCCGGCACGCCGGTACGCAGCAAGCCGCCCTCTTCGACCCAGGTCAGGGTCTGCTGGTGGGCCCGTTGCAGCAGTTGCTCGGTCTGGCTGAAGTCGAACACCGAAATGCCCAGCGGGCACAAGGGCGCGACCACATGGATCGCCGCCTGTGGCGAATACAGCTCAATGTCCCGCACCAGCTGGCGCATGCTCATCAGGTTCAGGGTGTGCAAGGCCAGGGCGATCAAGCCGCTCGGCGGTTGTGGGCAGGCGCAACCGAATCCGGTCGGCACCACGATGACCCGGGTCGCGCCCAGCGACACCGCCGCGGCGATCGGGGTGTTGCTGGCGACACCACCGTCGACCAGCAGCTTGTCGCCGATCTGCACCCACGGAAACACCAGCGGAATCGCGGCACTGGCCAGCAGGGCCTGCTCGACGCTGCCGCTGGACAACAGCTCCTCGGCGCCCGTGAGCAGGTTGGTGGTGACGATATGCAGGGGCAGTTCGGTGTCTTCGATGCGGGTCACCGGCAGCACCCGGCGCACCAGGCTCGCCAGCGCCGACGAAGGCAACAGGCAGCCGCGGCGCTTGAGCAGGGAAGACAGCGCGTCAATCAAGGAAAACGGAAACACATCGGCCTTGCGCAAGCCACGCCAGAAATCGGCCAGTTCGGCGACCCCGCGGGCATTGGGCCTGGCGGCAAAGTAGGCGCCGTTGAGGGCACCGACCGACGCGCCGACCACCAGGTCGAACACCACATGCTTTTCCAGCAGCGCCCGCAGCATCCCCACCTGGACAGCCCCGAGGCTGCCGCCACCGGCAAGGACAAGGGCAGTTCGGGTGGGATGCATAGCGCTTCTCCTGCCGATGTTCAGCCATTGCTCCCTAAACAATAGCGCTGCCGCACCCCGCTACGAAGCCGTCTGGCGGCTCCCTCGCCCTGGCCTGCTGTTCATCCGAAAGACCGGCACCGGCTACATCGCTCACCTACGCTGGGTAACGGATGCTCCACAGCACAATCGTGCTTGCGCCGTTCAATCAAGTGCTGGTCATGGGCATCAGGACAAGTCCCTCGCAGTGCCAGGGAAGTTTGAGGTTCAAACTCACGCAAGGAGCGCATCATGACCGACAAAGCATACGCAATTCTTCTGTATTCCGAAGACGAGGATAATGGCTACCTCTACTTCCCCATTAAACGCGCCAATCTCGTGTATGGCGGCATGCCGCAGTTTTTCGGCGGCACCAAAAATGCGGGAGAAACGGATCACGACACTATCGCCCGAGAGATGAAAGAGGAAAGCGACGGTAAAATCACCCTGGGCGCCGGTGGCCTGACGTCGATATACAAGTCCAGGGTCGGCAACAATAACTACAGCTTTTATGTAGCCGAGAACTACCAGGGAAAGAACTTCCTGGGCAGCCTGACCAACAGCGAGATGAGCAGTATCCAGCAGTTCTTCGTTCAAATCGGGCAGGAAGACGATGTCGAGGACCTGCTGAAATCACTCAAGATCGTTCCGACTGCGGAGTTTATCGAGTCGGAAACCTATGAGGCGTTCAATCGGGCAATCGCCTGGAGTGAACAATAAACAAGCGGTTTGAAATGCACGGCAGTTTATTGAGCCGGCCAAACCGAAACAGTCGAACTGGCTCAATGCTGTTTCGGACACTTGAACCCGCAGCGCAATATCAGGCTGCGGGTTTCCAATCCATTATCAAGGCACATCGATAAAAGTGCCTGGCGGGACTTGTACAACATCCGAACTCATATAACCGGCCTCATGTTTTCATGATCCCCCTTGAACATTGCGCGACAGGCCACCCAAGCACATTCACCCTCGCCTTATTAAACCTGAACTACAGGTCATCAACGATTGACAGCAATAACCCAGCCCCCGATAGCCAACCCCGGACATTTGTCGCTAAATTAGCCGCGGCCCTCCCCCTGTCTCGTTGTTCCGCACAAGGAAATGCTCAATGAAACTCATCGGTATGCTCGATTCCCCCTATGTTCGCCGTGTCGCCCTCACCCTCAAGCGCCTGGAGATCCCGTTCGAGCATGAGGCGTTGTCGGTGTTTCGCACCTTCGAGCAGTTCCAGCGCATCAACCCGGTGGTCAAGGCGCCGACCCTGATCTGCGACGACGGCACGGTGCTGATGGATTCGTGCCTGATCATCGACTACCTGGAAGCCCTGGCCGGCCGCAGCCTGTTGCCGGCGGCGCCCCAGGCGCGGGTCCATGACCTGCGGCTGATCGGCCTGGCGCTGGCGGCGTGCGAGAAGTCGGTGCAGATCTACTACGAGTACCAACTGCGCCCCGCCGAGAAGCGGCACGAACCGTGGTTGGAGCGGGTTCGCGGGCAGCTGGCGGCGGCTTATGGCGAGCTGGAAAAAGAACTGGAGAAACGCCCGCTGGCCACCGATGGCGATATCGATCAGGCCGGTATCAGCCTGGCCGTGGCCTGGAGCTTTACCCAACTGCTGGTGGCCGAGCATCTGGATGCCGCACGGTTTCCAAGGGTCAAGGCGTTTGCGGAGTACGCCGAAGGGTTGGCGTTGTTTGTCAGCACGCCGATGCTTTGAGGCCACCAGGCGGCGCGGTGTTACCGCAGCACCGCGTCACCGTTCAGGTTCATCGCGAGCAAGCTCGCTCCTACAGAGGACTGCGTCGTTCTCGACTTCATGTACAACGCGACCTTTGTAGGAGCGAGCTTGCTCGCGAAAAACTTCAGGGAGACGCGATGCCTCAGGCCAGCGCCACCTGCAACGGCGCCACCGCCTGCAAGCCGAAACGCTCGGCAAGGAACGGCGTGATATCCAGCGGCAACGCCTCCTCATTCACCAACCGATCCAGCAACACGCCGGTGATCGCCGAGGTCAGGATGCCGGTGCGGAAGTGCCCGCAGGCATTGAGGTAACCCTCTACCCCGCACATCGGCCCGAGGATCGGCAGTTCATCCGGCGAGCCCGGGCGCAGGCCGGCCCAGCAGCGCTTGAGGTTGACCTGTTCGAGCTGCGGCACGCAGCGCACCGCGCCCTGCACCAGGCCCTGGATTTCCCGGTAGGTGGTGCTGATGTCGAAGCCCTTGTCCTCGGTGGTGCTGCCGATCAGGATCTCGCCGTTGTCCTTCTGCGCCATGTAGCAGTCGCTGGTGGTCAGGCAACCGTTGAGCAGTTGCGGCATGCGTTCGGTGAGCAGGATCTGGCCCTTGACCGGTTTCACCGGAATGCTCGCGCCGGTGGCTTGCAGGCTCAGCTCGGCGGCCCAGGCGCCGGCGGCGTTGATCAGGGTGTCGCAATGGAACAGCCCCGCCTCCGCCGTCTGCACGCCGCTGATCCGGCTGCCCTGGTGCAGCACCCCGGTGACGTTGGTGTTGAAGTACATGTCCACGCCGTTCTGCCGCGCACCTTCGGTGTAGGCGTCGGCCAGGCGGAACGGGTTGACCTGGTGGTCGCAGAGGAATTCCAGGGCGCCCTGGGCGTGATGGCTGACGTTCGGCTCCGCCTGGCGCAGCGCCGCCTGGTCGAGCCAGCGCACCTGATGGGACAGGTGCGGGATGCAGGCCACGATGTGCTCGGCGTAGAGCCGGTCCTCGTCGTCGTAGATCACGAACTTCAGCCCGGTGCGCTCGAACTTGAAGTCCATGCCGTGGCGCTCGCGCAGCTCTTCATGCAACTGCGGGTACAAGCCGTTGGATTGCAGGGCGAAGTCGAAGAACGACTGCGGCAGGATATGCGGCGTGCTGGAGTCCACCAGCACCGCCGAACCCTGGGCCTGGCGCTTGTTGCGCGCCGACATCATGCGAAAGAAGATCACCCCGCAGCCCAGCCCCACCGACTCGCCGATGGCCCACAGGCCGCCGGCCGAGGCGCGGGTGGCATTGCCCGGACGCTTGGCGTCGATCAACGCCACCCGCAGGTTCTTGCGCTTGGACAACTGGTACGCGCAGGAAGCGCCGATCACACCGCCGCCGGCGATGACCACGTCGTAGAACTTACTCATGATTCACAGCATCCTTGCTCGGTTGAGGGAAGGCGGAAAAAGGAATCGGGTCCAGGGGGAAACGCGGGCGCAACCAGCCCACGTCCTGGCGCCCGGTGGCCTGGCGCAGGCGGTCGCTGCAATAGCCCACGCACATGCGGCCCTGGCAGTCGCCCATGCTCACCCGGGTGCGCATCTTCAGGCTGGCCATGTCCTGCACGCCCTGCTCCAGGGCGCGGTCGATATCGCCACGGGTGGCGTGTTCGCAACGGCAGATCAGGGTGTCGGCGGCCGGCAGTTCGATCTGCCCGGTGCCGCGTTCGGTGTAGCGGTCCACCGCGGCGCGGAAACGGGTGATGGAGGCCAGTTTGTTCTGGTACTTCTGGCGCCGCGCCAGGGCCTCCTCGTTGCTCAGCACATCGCGCTGCATCAGGATCGACAGCGCGGCGATGCGTCCGGTGAGCATCGCTGCCTCGCCGCCGCGAATCCCGCCCATGTCGCCGGCCAGGTGAATGTGCGGCTCGCTGCTTTGCTGCCAGACGTTGGCCGTGGCCCGCAGGTAGCCGTCATGGCTGAAGCCGTGGTTGAGGCCCATCTGCTGGCTGAGCTGGGTGCGCGGGATAAAGCCGTAGCCTACCGCCAGGGTCTGCGCGGCGACCGGTTGCAGGCGGCTCAGGTCCGGCTCCCAGCGCGCCGAGTATGGCGCCACGCTGACGCTTTCCAGGCCGTCCGCGCCCAGGGCCTCGACCACGCCCCAGCCGTAATGCACAGGAATGCGGTGCAACTTGAGGTAGGCCAGCATGCTCAGGCCGTCGAGGAACAGCTGCGGCTTGTTCAGCAGCGCCAGGCTTTCCTTGGCGATCCGGCCAAAGGTGCAGGCCTCGTAGACCGCCGCCACGTTCGCGCCGCTGGCGTGCAGCTGGCAGGCCACCAGCGGCAGCAACGGCCCGCTGCCGGCGATCACCACCGGCCCGCGCGGCTTGACCACACCGCTCTTGATCTGCAACTGCAAGCCGCCCAGCAGCATCACCCCGGGCAAGGTCCAGCCGGGAAACGGCACGCTGCGTTCATGGCAACCGGCGGCCAGCAGCAACTGCGGATAGGCCACTTCCTGCAACTGCTCGTCGGCATCCAGCAGGACCAGGCTGCCCTTGCCTTCGGCCCCCACCACCCGGTGGTTGAGGCGCACATCGATCATCTGTTCACAGTCGGAAAAGGCCCCGTGCAGTTTCGCCAGGGCCTCGCAATAACGCGGCCCCAGATAGTCCAGCTGCACGCCGTCGCGCAGCGGTCCGCGATAGACCACGCCGCCCAGGCGCGAGGCCTCGTCGATCAGGGTGCTGCGCACCCCGTGCTCGGCCAGTTCGATGGCCGCGGCCATGCCTGCGGGGCCGCCGCCGACGATCAGTGGATTGAGGCTCATAGCACCTCCTGCGCGGCAATGATGCGGTTGACCTCGGTCTGTACCTGCATACCTGGCCGCACCTGGGTCTGGCAGGCCCGGCGCTTGTGCCGGCCGTCGATCTGCACCAGGCAGCAATGGCACACGCCCATGCCGCAATAGGCGCCGGCCAGCTGGCCGTGGTCGTTGCGCGCCACCTGACGCAGCCCGAGGGACTGGATGACGCTGAGTACGGTTTCACCAATCGCCGCCGTCACCGGCTGGCCATTGAGGCTGATGGTCATATCCGCCTGTTGCAGCGGCTGGATATCGAAGGTTCGTTCGGTATGGCGCATCAGGAAATTCGTCCTTGAGTGAAGAGGAATGCCAGCGTCCTGCTGTGCATCGCCGTGAACCTGGTCATCGACCCTGATCACGGTTGCGCGACGCCAGCTCCTCGGGGCTGAACACCGGGCCAATCTAGTAGGTTTGTCGAACAACAACATTGATCTGGGCCAAGCAAAGCGCAAGGCTCTGGAATGCGCCTTGCGCCGCCCTGCCCTAACTGGAAAACACGTAGCGGCCCTTGACCTTGCGCGGCCCGATGAAAGCGAAATCCGGAAAGATCAGGCTACGCACGTACATCGCAAAAAACACCACCCCCAAGGTCATGGCCGCGCCGATCAGGGTCCCCAACGGGTCCTCGGCATAACCTTCGAACAACCGCGGGAATTGTGACAGGGTCAGAAGGGCATAGAAGGTGTAGGCGTTCGCCGAAGGTTTATGGAAGCCCCAGGCAAACAGCAGCGGCACCAGGCCCCCCAAGAGCGCGAATACCCAGGCAGCCTTGGGGCCGATGACCGAGCCGAGGAAGAACCCGGCCACCGCACCGACCACCGCCTGCAGCAACATCACCGCCAGCAGGAGCTGGATTTTGCGCCGGTGCCGGGCATAGAGCGCGGGGTCGGAATAGGCCGCGATCCAGAACGCCAGCAGCCGCTCCTTGATCCCGCTGCCGGCAAACGCGGCAAAGGTTTCACCCCTGGAGCGCCCGGCCTCGAGGCTGGCGATGACTTGGCGCTTGGCTTGCTGTTTGTCCATCCGTGTTGTCCCCGATAGTGGCCCCGGTGGCGCCGTGCCGGCAACGCTAGTAGAGGCACCCGGGGCTGTCCAATCGGTGTCTGCGCGGGTTATTTGCGCTTGTAGCTTTTGCTGCCGCTCGGGGTCAGGCAATAGACCCCGCCCCGTGGCCCAGTGCAGAAACTGCCACTGCCACAGGAGCAGCCGTCGCTGCTGCGCAACAGGCTTTGTGGACGCGCGGCCTGGCCCGGGTCGCCGTAGCGCGCGGCGCAGTTTTGCTTGGAGCCGCTGATGGAGCCGTCGTTGCACAAAAACAGCTCGCCGTCGCAACCGGCGATCCCGCCCTTCTTGCCGGAGCAGGGTTGATTGGCGGCGAACGCCGGGGCCGCCGCCAGCAGTAACAGGCAGACGCCCAGGGTTTTCCAGTCGAGGTCATGAGGTCGGTGCATTGCGTAGCGTCCCTGCCAGCCAATAATAGCTGGATGATATCAACGATCGGCCGACCCGGCCCGCCTGCTACCCTGCGTTGGCCAGGGCACTGGCGCGAAGATGAAAGATTTTTTAGAAAGCCCGCGGCCATTTCTTGGCAAAATGCCGGCCTGTGTCATGAAATCCCAATCAGGTAAGCCCCTATGACCCGCATTCTGACCATCGAAGACGATGCCGTAACAGCCCGCGAAATCGTGGCCGAACTGAGCAGCCACGGGCTGGACGTGGATTGGGTCGACAACGGTCGCGAAGGCCTGGTGCGCGCCGTCAGCGGCGACTACGACCTGATCACCCTCGACCGCATGCTGCCGGAGCTGGACGGCCTGGCGATCGTCACCACCCTGCGCACCATCGGCGTGTCGACGCCGATCCTGATGATCAGCGCCCTGTCCGACGTCGACGAGCGCGTGCGCGGCCTGCGCGCCGGCGGCGACGACTACCTGACCAAACCCTTCGCCTCCGACGAAATGGCGGCCCGGGTCGAGGTGCTGTTGCGACGCAAAAGCACGGTGCAGGAATTCGAGACCAGCCTGCGGGTCGCCGACCTGGAGCTGAACCTGATCAGCCGCGAAGCGACCCGCGCCGACCAGTTGCTGAGCCTGTTGCCCACCGAATACAAGCTGCTGGAATTCCTCATGCGCAACACCGGCCAGATCCTCTCGCGGATGATGATTTTCGAGGAGGTCTGGGGCTATCACTTCGACCCGGGCACCAACCTGATCGACGTGCATATCGGCCGCCTGCGCAAGAAGATCGATCCGCCCGGCATGACCCCGCTGATCCGCACCGTGCGAGGCTCGGGTTATGTCATTGCTGAACCCCTCTAAGGGCTGGCGCTCCTCCAGCAGCCGCCTGCTGGCGCTCTACAGTTCGCTGTTCGTGGCCTGGAGCTGCATCCTCATGGGCGTCATGTACTACGAGGTGTCCGGGTATCTGGAAAGCCTGGCCAAGCACTCGCTGATGCAGCGCCAGCACCTGTTCGCGCGCTTCCAGGGCGAGCAGCTGGAAGAGGCCCTGACCACCAGCATGACCTTCGACATGCGCGCCATCGACGCCTATGGCCTGTTCGACGAGCGCCGGCGCTACCTCAGCGGGCCGATCCGCGAGATCCCCGACGACCTGCCGCTGGACGGGCAGATCCACGAGCTCAAGAGCTGCATCGACTCCGACGACCCCAACCTGCCCCGCGACAGTTGCGATGCGGTGGCCACCTACACCCGCGATGGCCGCTGGCTGATCCTGGTGCGCGACAACGGCTCGCTGTTCGCGGTGACGCGGATCATCCTCCACGCGCTGCTGTGGGGCGTGTCGCTGACCATCATTCCCGGGGCCGCCGGCTGGCACCTGCTCCGGCGCCGACCGCTGCGGCGCATTCGCGCCCTGCAGGCCAGCGCCGAGGCGATAGTCGCCGGCGACATGACCCACCGCCTGCCACTGTCCAACCGCCGCGACGAGCTGGACATGCTGGCGGCCATCGTCAACGCCATGCTCGACCGCATCGAGCGGCTGATGAACGAGGTCAAGGGCGTGTGCGACAACATCGCCCACGACCTGCGCACCCCGCTGACCCGCCTGCGCGCCCAGCTGTACCGCATGCAGCAACAGGCGGTCGAGGGCACACCCGAAGCCTTGCAGCTGGACCAGGTGCTGGCCGAGGCCGACCGGTTGATGGCGCGTTTTCGCGGCTTGCTGCGGATTTCCGAAATCGAGGATCACCAGCGCCGCTCGGGCTTTGTCGAGCTCGACCCGCTGCCGCTGCTGCGCGAGCTGTATGACTTTTATTTGCCGCTGGCCGAGGAAGGCCAGCTGACCCTGACCCTGGATGTGCCCGCCACGCTGCCGAGCCTGACCGGCGACCGCGCCCTGCTGTTCGAGGCCCTGGCCAACCTGTTGAGCAACTCGATCAAGTTCACCCCGCCGGGTGGCGAGGTGATTCTGCGCGGTGTCGAGGACGGCGGCTGTACGCGCCTGGAAGTCCTCGACTCCGGCCCCGGCATTCCCGAGGCCGAGCGCAAGGCGGTGTTCCAGCGCTTCTACCGGGTCGACGACAGCAACTCCCACGGCGGCTTTGGCCTGGGCCTGTCCATCGTCGCCGCCATCGTCAGCCTGCACGGCTTCAAGCTCGACGTCGGCAGCAGCGACCGCGGCGGCGCGCGCCTGAGCCTCGATTGCCGGCCGAGCCTGATCGCCAAGGGCTGAAGCGCAGCTACCCACGCCACTCCCCTACGAAGAGCATGTCGGCGGGGGGCAGGACAAATGCAGCAGGCTGATGGAGTTGCTGCGCAACTCGTACCGCAGCTCCTCGATCATCGCCAGCACGTCCGCTTCAGTCTCAAGCAGCCGCGGGTCGATGCCGGTGACCACCAGGTCGACCCGGCCACTCTGCGGTTCGTAGATCCGCAGGGTGAAGGTGGAGTCGGAGCCGGTGCTGAAGGCACAGGCCAGGGGCGCGAAGCCCTGTTCGATGTAGCGGCGCAACTGCGCCCGGGAAATCACCCAGGCCTTCCTCAGCGGCGACGCCATAACAGGCCGGCCAGCAGGCCGATCCCGGCGAGGATGGCGACACTGGCCATGGGTTTGTCACGGACAAAGCGGGAGACGCGGTCCAGGGCATCGCCATAGGTTTCCTGCAATTGCCCGGCGGCCTGGCGGGCCGCCCCCTCCAGGCGCATCTGCTGATCGTCCAGCAGCTCGCCTACTGCCCCCTGGGCCTTGCCGGCCGCCGTGCCCACCGCACCTTTGATCTGTTCGCTACGCATGTGCATTCCTTCAGCTGATGATGTTCGGTGCACGGCCCGTGTCCGCCACGGCACCGCACCTCACCCAGCCTAAGAAACCCTGTGACGCCGCAGAAGCGCCATTTGTACTGGTGGCACTGGTGCATTTGCACCGGTCAGCGCTGCACCGGTCAGCGCTGAGCCTTGCCGCGACGGTCGCCGCTGAACAGCCCGCGTTCGCGAGCCCAGACGATGGCCTCGGCGCGGCTGTGCACCGCCAGCTTGGAATACACCGTGGCCACGTGATTGCGCACCGTGCTAGGCGCCAGTTGCAGGCGCGCGGCGATCTCCTTGTCGGCCAGGCCCTCGCAGATCAGCCCCAGCACATCGCGCTCGCGGGCGGTCAGGTCGGTAAAGGACGCACTGGGCTGCTCGGCCTGGTTGGCGCTGCGCACATTGGCCAGCTTCTCGATCAGGGTCTGGCTGAACCACGAGGCATCGCGCATCACCTCCTCGATCGCCGACACCAGCTCCAGCTCGGAGCGCTTGCGCTCGGTGATGTCCATCAGCACCAGCAGGTAGCTGGGCTTGCCCTGGATATCCACAGTGTCGGCCGAGACCACGCAGTCGAGCAGTTCGCCGCCCTTCTTCGCCACCCGAAGGTCGACGTTGCGCACATCGGCGCTTTTCTCCAGGGCGCCGAACAGGCTGGCGCAGGCCTGCGGGCTGGCGATGAAACCGACCTCTTCCACGGTCTTGCCCAGCAGCTCCTCGGCGGCATAACCGGTGCTGTCGAGAAAGGCCTCGTTGACGTCGACGATCTGCTGGCTGTCGGCGCCGCAGACCAGGGTCGGCACCGGCGTCAGGCGAAATGCCTTGGCAAAGCGCTCCTCGCTCTGGCGCAGGGCGGTCTCGGCCTTGCGCCGCGGCTCCAGGTCCATGAAGGAAAACAGCATGCAGTCTTCTTCGTTGATATCCAGCGGCTGGCCAGCGACGATCACCAGCTTGCTGCCGCCTTTGGGCAGGCGCAGTTCGGCCTGCATCTGCGGGATGGTCGCGCCCTGGTTCAGGCGTTCGATGGCCAGATCCTTGCGCTCAGCGCCCTCCAGCACATCCACTTCGTACACCGAGCGGCCGATCACCTGGTCGCGGGCATAACCGGTCATTTCCAGGAAGCCCTGGTTGACCTTGATGTAGCGCAGGTCGCTGAGGCGGCAGATCACCGCCGGCGCCGGGTTGGAATTGAAGGTCTTCTCGAAGCGCTGTTCGGCGCTGGCCCACTCGGTGGCGTCGCTGAGGATCAGCACCAGGGATTCCACCTCGCCGGCGCGGTCGGTGAGGATCATGCTGCGCACCCGATGCACCCAGGTGCGTTCTTCCTCGCCCTCGCCGCTACGCACCTCCACCACCACATCACTGAAAGTCTCCCCGGCGGCGACCCGGTTGATCGGGTAGCTGTCCAGCGCCAGCGGGTGGTTGTTGCGATAACGCAGGGCGAAACGCTCGGCGTACTGGCGGTCATCGGCGCCCAGCTCGGCGATCTCCTCGACCCCGTGCATGGCCAGCGCCGCCTCGTTGGCCCAGACGATGCGCCGGTCCGCCTCGAGCAGGATGACCCCGTCGGACAGTCCGGAAATGATCTGCTGCAACTGCCGGCGATTGGTTTCGGTGGCGAGTAGATCCTGGCTCATGGCGACTCCTCAAAGGCCCGGCGCCACTGGCGTGACGTCGAAAAAAGGCGGGCAGAAACTACGACCACGGCGCATCGCCATCGTGCCCTGGAGCTAATACCCCCTTACCGCCGAAGCGCATCCCTGTAGCCGCTGGCGCAGCCTGCGATAGACCCGAAGGATCTCTGGCGCTAGCAAGACCGCCGCGAGCGTGCCGCTCGATCGCAGCCTTCGGCAGCGGCTACACAGGCATTGCGCGGGGCCGGAATGTCGAGGGGGGCGCATATCCCTGTAGCCGCTGGCGCAGCCTGCGATAGACCCGAAGGGTCTCTGGCGCTAGCAAGACCGCCGCGAGCGTGCCGCTCGATCGCAGCCTGCGGCAGCGGCTACACAGGCATGGCGCGGGGCCGGAATATCGAGGGGTTCACAGAATCCCTGTAGCCGCTGGCGCAGCCTGCGATAGACCCGAAGGGTCTCTGGCGCTAGCAAGACCGCCGCGAGCGTGCCGCTCGATCGCAGCCTGCGGCAGCGGCTACACAAGCATTGAGCAGGGCCGGAATGTCGAGGGGATCGCCGCATCCCTGTAGCCGCTGGCGCAGCCTGCGATAGACCCGCAGGGTCTCCTACGCCAGCAAGACCGCCGCGAGCGTTCCGCTCGATCGCAGCCTTCGGCAGCGGCTACACAGGCATTGAGCGGGAGCGGAATGTCGAGGGGGGGATATGGCGTGGCTCAGGAAATGCCCAGGGCCTTCAGGCGTCGGTACAGGGTGCGTTCGCTCAGGCCCAGGGCCTTGGCCAGCTCGCTGCGCGAGCCTTCGAACACTTCCAGGGCATGGGCCAGTTGTTCCAGGTCCTTGCCCCCGCGGCGCCGGCTCGGTGGCGTTGTGGCGGCGGCGCTGCCGGCGCGCAATTCCTCGGGCAGGTCCTCGACGCGGATCACCCCGTCGTCGCTGAACAAACGCGCCCGTTCGAGGATATTGCGCAGCTCGCGGATATTGCCCGGGTAGGCATACAGGCCCAGGCGTTCCAGGGCCTGCGGCGCGACCCGCGGCACCGCGCCCGGCGCCAGGCGTTGCAGCAGGCTGTCGATCAGCAGCGGCAGGTCGTCGCTGCGCTCGCGCAGGGCCGGCAGGCGGATCGGGAAGGCGCTGATGCGGTAGTACAGGTCCTGGCGGAAGGTGCCGGCGGCGACCATTTCCTTGAGCGGCTTGTGGGTCGCCGAGACCAGGCGAAAGTCCGAATGCACGGTGCGCAGGCTACCCACCGGGCGAAAGCTGCCGGACTCGATCAACCGCAGCAGCTTGACCTGCATCGCCAGCGGCACTTCACCGATCTCGTCGAGAAACAGGGTGCCGCCATGGGCCGCCTCGGCCAGGCCGATCTTGCGTTGCAGGGCGCCGGTGAAGGCGCCCTTCTCGTAACCGAACAGTTCGCTCTCCAGCAGCGACTCGGTCAGGCCAGTGCAATCGACCACCACCAGCGGCCCGCCGGCACGCGGGCTGCCGTCATGCAGGGCGCGAGCGAACAGCTCCTTGCCGGTGCCGGATTCGCCCTGCAACAGCACCGGGATCTGCGACGGCGCCGCCCGCTGCAAGGCGCTCAAGGCCGCATTGAAGGCCGGCGAACGCCCCACCAGCCCCTTCTGCTGCGGCTGCACCGAGGCCACCGCCACCGAACTCAGGCGCTCGACGTAAGCCACCACCTGCCCCGTGTCGCCGAGGATCGGCCGCAACTCCACATCCACATGCTCCGGCCCGCGCGGGGTGTGATGGATATGCAGCAGGCGCTCCGGCAGGCGGGTCTCGAAGGCCTTGCGCATCGGGCAATGCTCGCCGGCCTGGTCGCACGGCACCGCGAACTGGTGGGACACCCGATAGCACTTGGCGCCGACATGGGGCTTGCCCTCGACGCCGAACTGGCGCTGGTAGGCGGTGTTGGCGGCGAGGATGTTGTAGTCGGTGTCTAACAGGATCGTCGGCTGCGCGTCATGCTCCAGATAGGACATCAGGGCTAACATTTCAGGATTGGCGAGGGCATTCGGGGGCTGGGGCATGGCAACTCCTGGGCGTTGCGCGGCAGCTTAAACCATGGGCCCGGGTTCTGCCATTTCCTGCCAGAAACTGCCAATCGACTGCCACCTACAATTGACAGTGACAGCCAGAACGCCCACCCCAGGCCTTTGAATTCAATGAATGGGCGGTAAAAGCAGCGCGCGCCGGTTGGCACGCTTATTGACAGTCCAAGGGACGACTGCCCGCCTTGGCCGGCGTCACCCTATTGTTCGGAGAACCCCATGATCATCGGCGCATCGCTGTGCGTAGAAGCCTTTTTTGACAGCCAGACGTGGACCATCAGCTACCTGGTGATGGACCTCGACACCCGGCGCTGCGCGCTGATCGACAGCGTGCTGGACTACGACCCCAAGTCCGGCCGCACCCGCACCGAGTCCGCCGACAAACTGATTGCCCGGGTACGGGAACTGGACGCCCAGGTCGACTGGATCCTCGAGACCCACGTGCACGCCGATCACCTGTCCGCCGCGGCCTACCTCAAGGCCCAGCTCGGCGCCCGGGTGGCGATCGGCAACCAGATCACCGTGGTGCAGCAGGTGTTTGGCCGGCTGTTCAACGAAGGCCAGGGCTTTGCCCGCGACGGCAGCCAGTTCGACGTGTTGCTCGAAGACGACAGCCGCTTCGCCATCGGCAACCTCCAGGCCCGCGCCCTGCACACCCCCGGCCATACCCCGGCGTGCATGACCTACCTGGTACAGGTTGGTGAAGAGACCGTGGCCTTTGTCGGCGACACCCTGTTCATGCCCGACTACGGCACCGCCCGCTGCGACTTCCCCGGCGCCGACGCGCGCACCCTGTACCGCTCCATCGGCAAGATCCTCGCCCTGCCAGCGCAGACCCGGCTGTTCATGTGCCACGACTACCTGCCCAACGGCCGCGAGCTGCAATACATGACCACGGTCGCCGAACAGCGCGCCCACAATATCCATATCCATGAAGGGATCGACGAAGACGCCTTTGTGCGCATGCGCGAAGCCCGCGACGCCACCCTGGAAATGCCGGTGCTGATCCTGCCGTCGGTGCAGGTCAACATGCGCAGCGGCCAGTTCCCCGAGCCCGACGACAACGGCGTGAGCTACCTGAAGATCCCGCTGAACGCCCTTTAAATCCTATAACGCCACTCCACCAGGAGACGCTGCCATGCGCCCCATTTCCCCCATCCCACGAGCCGTCAACGGCAGCCACCAGGTGCTGATCGTCGGCGGCGGCGCGGCCGGCATTGCCACCGCGTCCAGCCTGATCAGCCGCGAACCGCACCTGGACGTCGCCATCATCGACCCGGCCGACACCCACTATTACCAGCCCGGCTGGACCCTGGTCGGCGCCGGGGTGTTCCGCGCCGAAGACACCGCCCGCAGCATGGCCTCGCTGATCCCCAAGGGGGTGAAGTGGATTCAGGCCGCGGTGAGCAGCTTCGAGCCGGAGCACAACGCCCTGGTACTCAACGACGGTCGTGTGCTGGGCTATGACCAGTTGGTGGTCTGCCCGGGCCTCAAGCTCGACTGGAACGCCATCGACGGCCTGAGCGAAACCCTGGGCAAGCACGGCGTGACCTCCAACTACCGCTACGACCTGGCGCCCTACACCTGGCAACTGGCGCAGAACCTCAAGCAGGGCCAGGCGCTGTTCAGCCAGCCGCCGATGCCGATCAAATGCGCCGGCGCGCCGCAGAAAGCCATGTACCTGTCCTGCGACCACTGGCTGCGCAACGGCCGGCTGGGGCAGATCAACACGCGTTTCTTGAATGCCGGCGGCGTGCTGTTCGGCGTGCCGGACTATGTGCCGGCGCTGATGGAGTACGTGAAGAAATACGCCATCGCCCTGGATTTCGGCCACAACCTGGTGGCGGTGGACGGCCCCGGTAAGCGGGCGACCTTCGTGCGCAACAACGCCGATGGCCAGCAGGAGCGCATCGAGCTGCCCTTCGACATGCTGCACGTGGTGCCGCCGCAGACCGCCCCGGACTTTATCCGCAACAGCCCGCTGGCCGACGCCGCCGGCTGGATCGATGTCGACCCGCACAGCCTGCGGCACAAGCGCTACAGCAACATCCACGGCCTCGGTGACGGGACCAATACCAGCAACGCGAAAACCGCCGCGGCGGCGCGCAAGCAGGCGCCGGTGGTGGCCACCAACGTGCTGGTGAACCTCAAGCGCCTGCCGACCCGGGCGCAGTACGACGGCTACGGTTCCTGCCCGCTGACCGTGGAGCGCGGCAAGATCGTCCTCGCCGAATTCACCTACGGCGGCAAAGTCGCGCCGAGCTTTCCGGCCTGGCTGCTGGACGGTCGTCAGCCGACCCGCCGCGCCTGGTGGCTGAAGGAACGCATCCTGCCGCCGCTGTACTGGCGCGGCATGCTCAAGGGCCATGAGTGGCTGGCGCGGCCAAGCCTGGTGACGGACCTGCCGGAATCATGAGTGAGTACAGCTTGCTGGGCGCCGGCCTCGGCGCACTGATCGGAGCGATCCTGGCATTGACCGGGGCCGGCGGCGGGATTCTCGCGGTGCCGCTGCTGGTGTTCGGCCTCGGCCTGAGCATGGTCGAGGCCGCGCCCATCGGCCTGCTCGCGGTGGGCCTGGCGGCCGCCGTGGGCGCGGTGCTGGGGCTGCGCGAAGGCATCGTGCGTTACCGCGCCGCCGGCTTCGTCGCCGCCATCGGCATCCTCATGGCGCCCGTGGGCCTGTGGCTGGCCCACCGCCTGCCGAACCTGCCGCTGGCCCTGCTGTTTTCCGCGGTGCTGCTGTACGCCTGCGGGCGCATCCTGCTCAAGGCCACCCGCGAACTGCGCCACGGCCAACCGGCACCCCGCGCGGCCTTCCAGCCCTGCGTGCTCAACCCCTTGCAGGGCCGGCTGCGCTGGACCCTGCCCTGCGCCCGCGCGCTGACCGTCACCGGCCTGCTCTCGGGGCTGCTCTCCGGGTTGCTCGGGGTCGGCGGCGGCTTCGTGATCATCCCGGCGCTGACCCGCTACACCAACCTGGACAGCAAAAGCATCGTCGCCACCTCCCTGGCGGTGATCGCCCTGGTGTCCGCCGGCAGCGTGATCACCGCCAGCCTCAGCGGTGTGATGCACTGGGCAGTGGGCGCGCCCTTCGCCATTGGCGCAGTGCTGGGGTTGATCGCCGGCCGCCAGGTCGCCCGTTACCTGGCGGGGCCGCGGTTGCAGCAGTTGTTTGCCTTGGTGGGGATGCTGGCAGCGGTGATGCTCAGCCTCGGAGCACTCGGCGCCTGGCACTGAACCCGCAATCGCGAGCAAACGCTCTTCTGTAGGAGCGAAGCTTGCTCGCGATAGCGCCCGCCCAGGCAACAAAAACATCCCGGCAATCAATCGCTCCTACAACCAAATCAGCCACTGCGTCGACGCTTGCAGAATCCTCCTAAATCCCTGCCCCGCCATTCCCGGTACGGTTTCCAGCGCCCCTTTCGCCTGAACCAGGACCTGCCATGGCCAGCAACGGACCCGGGCCGATGCCCAATCTTCTACGGCCCGCCAACCCCAACCAAAGCCCCGCCGAACGCGCCGCTGAAACCGAAGAGCCCAGCTACGGCGAACAGCTCTGGGCGCAGTACGAGAAATACGCCAAAGAGCCTGCGCCACCGCCTGAAAAGATTCAGGTGGCGCTGCGCATCGGTGTGTTCTTCGACGGTACCGGCAACAATGCCAGCAACTCGGCCATGGGCCAGGTTTGCGGCGCACAGCATGCCATTGAAGCCAGGGATCTCGATGGCAGCTGCAAGCCGTATATGAGCGATCCGGAGAGTAGTTATGGGAATGATGTGAGCAATGTTAAGCGGTTGAGTGATTTGTACTATTCCACACAAGAGCCCGAAGGTATGGGCCTGCAAAAGCGAGCCTCCTTTGCAATTTATCTTGAGGGTATCGGTACGCAGACGGGCAAGAAAGACAGCCTGATCACCTCAGGTACGGGGCGTGGCGACACAGGAGTCGCAGGATGTGTGCAGAAGGCATTCCGTGAGATCAAGGAACGTATTGCATTTTTCTTCGAGCAATATCCCGACAGTGAAATATCCTCGTTGACCTTCGATGCTTTCGGCTTTAGCCGAGGTGCCGCAGCAGCCCGGCATTTCGCCAATGAAGTTGTACGCTGGCTGGGGCCGCTTGAACTGATCCTGCACGACCACTCCAAGGCCTTCAGCCTCCGTTTCAACCGGCAGTACGGCCACGATGTTGATATGGGTTTTATCGGCCTGTTCGATACGGTGCCGTCGGTTGCCGGGCTAAGCAATCTAGGTAATGTGCGCAGCGCCATGACCCCAGGTATCAAGCTGCACCTCGACCGTCGCTACTTTCGCTCGGTGGTGCAACTTGTTGCCCGTGACGAGTACCGCGCCAATTTTGCCCTGAGCCGGGTCAAACCCGACCATGTGGAAATCACCCTGCCCGGCGCGCATTCGGATATCGGCGGCGGTTATCTGGATGAGGTACAGGAGTGTGTACTGGTCAGCCCAATGCAGGCACTGGAGGTGCCACTCGATACTGATGTAACCCAGACCTCGATTTACCGAGACGCGGTACAGGCAAAATCGCGCTGGCTGGCCAAGGGCTGGCCCGCACAATGGCTGGAAATCGTCACACCGGCGCCGATGGTTCTACCGCAAGATCGACAGGACCGTCTTGGTTTACGACAAAAGCGGGTGTATGTCGGCTTACAGCTCAACAGGCCAATGAGCAACAAACTATCGAGAGTGTATCTCCGTGTGATGTATGAATTGGCCAAGGAGAATGGCATACGCTTCAAGGCCATCGACGAACAAGATCCGGACTACACCATCCCGCAAGAGCTTCAAGCCCTTTGTGACAGATTCGTCGCCGGTGACTACAGTACGACTCCAACCGAGGAAACCATGCTCAAGCTGCGTTACATCCATCTCTCGGCCCACTGGAACCACCCGCTTGGCAAACAGGATGGAGGTAGCCTTAAAGTCGTCTATATCAATGCCCCCACGGTGGATGCCGTGCGTGTGCAACACCCTCACGTACCTGACTGGACGCTTTGGTAATGAGAGTATTCATCGCCCTGCTGAGCACACTGCTACTAAGTGGCTGCCTGACCACCGATCCCCTATCCGGAAAAAACGACCCCAAAAGTCCCTGGTGGGATCTCGGTTTCACCGAGCCCAATTACATGGAAGTCTGGGTTGAAGACAGCGCGGTAGAAGATATCAATGGAAAACTGTTTCGCCGCACCGGCGGCGGAACTGCAGCAGGCGGACAACCCGAGGACAACCGGGAGTCTGCAAGGGGATGGACTGGAGTCGGGGTCGCTGGCAAATCCGTGGTCGGTGCCGACCTGCCCAAACGCATTTTCGTGCGCTGGCAATCGGTGGTTGAACCGCAAGCCTATCAGGTATGGATTGATATTCCGGAAGATGCCCGACAGATCATGCGCAGGGCGACCGACCGTCGTTGCTCAAAAACTCCAGAACAAACCGCCAGCTACATGGCCTCGGTCAATCTGGGGCTCGCGCCAGGTGGAATTGTTCAGGTTTGGGTAAGAGACGAATGCCGTCACCCGATCAAAGTCGCCCGCGTCCAAGCTGAGATTGAACCGCTGGGACCACACCTGGGTAAATCAAACGGGCACTATTACCCCCTGTCCGAGAACTCCAAGCGGTACATAGAGAAATATGGCATTCCCTACGGCAGTTGGTAGGCAGGTCCCTTCTGATATCGAAGCGCGCCGTTCCATAATCACGTCCCCTCACGTACCAGACTGAACGCTTTGGTAATGAGAGCATTCATCGCCCTGCTGGGCGCACTGCTGTTGACTGGCTGCCTGGCCAGCGATCCACTTTCAGGGAAAAACGACCCAAAAAACCCTTGGTGGGAACTCGGATTTACCGAACCCTATTACATGAAAGTCTGGGTCGAGGGCAGCGCGGTAGAGGACATCAACGGAAAACAGTTTCACCGCACGGGTGGGACTGCTGCGGGTGGCCGCCCTGGTTACAAAAAGGAATGGGCCAGAGGTTGGGACGGAGTTGGTATTGATGGCAAATCCGTGGTCGGTGCCGACCTGCCCAAACGCATTTTCGTGCGCTGGCAATCGGTGGTTGAACCGCAAACCTATCGGGTATGGATCGACATCCCGGAAGAGGCCCGGCAGATCATGCGCAAGACCACCGCCCGGCGTTGCCCGGAAACACCGAAACAAACCGCCAGCTACATGGCCTCGGTCAATCTGGGATTGGCGCCAGGGGGCATTGTCCAGGTCTGGGTAAGAGATGAATGTCATCACCCGATCAAAGTCACTCGCGTCCAAGCCGACGTTGAGCCTTTAGGGCCGAGCCAAGGCAAAACCAATGGCCGTTACGCCTACCAGATCAGTGAAGAGTCCAAACGCTACATAGAGAAGTACGGCATTCCCTATGGCAGTTGGTGAACCCTTGGCGAACAAGCCCCACCAAAGCTAGTGTTCAGATCTTCCCCTCAAAGGACTCCTCCACATGGACTGTGAAATCCGCCCCGCCCACACGCAGGACGTCGACGCCATCAGCCGCCTGATCATCGCCGCCCTGCAGACCAGCAACGCCCAGGATTACCCCGCCGCGGTAATCGCCCAGGTGCAGGAAAACTTCAGCCCGCACGCCGTGCGCCAGCTATTGAGCAAACGCCAGGTCTGGGTGGCACAGATGGCCGGCGAAATCGTCGGCACCGCCAGCCTCGACGGCCCTGTAGTGCGCTCGGTCTTCGTCGCCCCGAATAGACAAGGCCAGGGCATCGGCCGCCAACTGATGGCCGAGCTCGAACGCCAGGCCCTGGGCGCCGGCCTCACCCAGCTGACGGTGCCCGCCTCGATCACCGCCGAAGGCTTCTACGCCAACCTGGGCTTTCACACCCTGCGCGAACAACACCACGGCGAAGAACGCACCCTGATCATGCAACGCGAACTGAGCCCTGCGACGCACACCCCGTAGCCGCTGCCGAGCCCGCGAGGCTGCGATCGACTGCGCAGCAGTCGCAAAACCTGCAAATACGATCTATCTGAATAGACACCAAGCCGACCGACAACCCTCAAGGCAAAGCCTCAAACCGCCCACTCCCCTCATTCCACTGAAACCCCGGCAACTTGCAATCGCTCAAACTGAGCCGCAGGCTCTGCCCCTCGGCCTGCACCTGCAACATATCCACCCCTTGATACAGACAACCCGGCGCCGCCAGCGTCAGGGTCTGCAGCGGTTTGCCACTGGCCTTGTCCACCACCTCGATCGCCGTTATCCGCTGGTCATTGCCCTGCATCGGCACCTGGAAATACCAGCGTTTGGTGGATGCGCTCTGCAATAGCGTGGTGTTCGGCTGCGGCCACGAACGGTCCGAGTTCACCAGGGCCACCAGCTTCAAGGCGATGGGCAAGGTCTTGCCAGTGCGATAGCTGGTCCAAGTGCCGCGCACCTGCTCGCTCTGGCGGCTGACCATCAGGTCGTTGAACTGCAAGCGCGCCACCGGCAGGCCCTGCTCGTCCAGCTCGTCCATGGCCAGCACCTTGTTGCTGAAACTGAAGGTCGGCTTGAGGCGGATCGGCGTGCGATAGCGCTGGTAGGCATAGGTCCCCTGGTACAGCGCATTCTGGCTGCCCAGCGTCAGCACAATGGCCTGCTTGCCCAAGGTGCCCTGGTACACCCCATGAGCCGCCTGCGCCGGCACTAGCCACGACACCAGCAACAACGCCGCCAGCCCGCGAAAAACATTAACCCGCCGCATCAGAAACGCCCCTCGAGAGACTGAATGAATTCCAGCCGGTCAGGGCTGATCACGCGGTAATAGTCCCTACGCTGGGTGCCCGCACTGAAGTTGATAAAGTCCTGCTTGCTGAACTCCATCTGCCCGCCCGCAAAGCGCACAGTGCCCTCGGCGGCCAACTGCTCCAGCTGCGGATGGCGCAGATACGCCTGGGTCTGTGGGTGGTACAGGTAATACTGGGTCGGCGCGCACAGCACACTGCCGTACGGGCCGTTCAAGCTGTAGCCCTGCACCTGGAAATCGAGGGTGGAATCGGCATCGAAATGCTCGAAGGTCAGGGTGCGGGTCCCGGTCGGAGCCATGCACCACTGCCCGCCCACCTCCTGCACCACCTCGCCGGTGGCCCGGCTCAGCACCCGGATGTTGTCCACCCGCCCCCTGTCCTCCCCGGCATTGCGCACGGCATGCACACTGAAATAGAACTGCTGGTCGGCCGCCGGCTGCAACAACTCACCGTCAAAGGCCTCCCGCTGACTCCCGCCAAAACGCATCACCCGCTGCAACCGCAACGGCTGCTGCCCCCCCGTGCGCAAATCGACCAAGGCCCCCTGCAACGCCTCGGCCCCCTCGGCAAAAGGCTGCAACGACACAGCCGCCGCCGGCAAGGTCGGGTTATCCATGATATTGATCAACAGCCCCCTGTCCGGGCGATACGGCGTGAGCTCCAAAGGCATCGGCAAGCGCTCGGCCCCGCTAAACCAATAGCCGGACATCCCGCCGCCATATTGCGAGTCATACACCAGCGCCAGCTCCACCGGCGTATCGCCGAGCGTGCCGCGATAGGTGGTGACCGGGTTGGCGCTGGCCGTCGGCACACTCAGCGCCAAACCCACAAACAGCGCCGGCGCCAACCGAAATAGAAAATGCCCCAGGCGAGACACACCACCCCACTTCCCTGTCCCTACTCGCCTACAGCCACCAACGGACTGGGTCATGCCTGCGCTCCTTGCAATGGGTAAAAGGCGCGCAGGATAGCAAAGTCTTACGCCCTGTAGCCGCTGCCGAGCCCGCGAGGCTGCGATGGGGCGCGCAGCGCCCCCAAACCGGCACACCCCGATTATCCAGCTACACCTCAACGGCTGAATGGCGCCACGGCCTGGACCTGCGGTAACTGCTACGGAGTTATTGCAAGCATCCCGTTCGCAACAGGATCAACGACTCAGCCTCGCCCTACCTACAATCGAGAGCTTTCCTACAGCCCTGCCGTTGTTCCTAATCCACCCCACACCTATAGTTTTCAGGTCTGCTGATTTCGGTCAGAGACAGGGTTTCGCAGCCCAACAGATACGATTAATCTAAGCCCCCCATAAAACATTGGTCGCCCATCGCGTCCTGAGTTTTCTTATGGCGGCTGTGTGCGGGAGATCTTCGGATCTGCCGAGTTCTCGTATCTTCGGTCTGCGAACCCGCGCATAGCTGCCACCCAATTCGATTCGCAGCGAATGGCAGCCGTATTTTCCGATACGAGGAGCAATGCCATGAAGACTCAAGATGAGCCCCAACGCTTTATCCCGCTGACGCCAATCGCCAGCGACACGCCTGTACTGTTTGTCGATAGCCATGCGCCTTTAGCGGATCTACATGCATGCGCCAGCGAGCGTTTGCGCACTACCCTCGACTACCTGAATTTGATGGCCTGCACTACGTTGCGAGATTCAAGCGACAAGGATATTGGCACAGTGACCAATACCGCCCGGTTGTTGCTGCAGGATGTGCGGGATGTACTGGCAGTGATTGAGACAAGGGCTTTTGGCGGGGTGATTTAGAGCTTAAGAAAGCCGGCCACAAGCCGGCTTTTTAATCGTCCAAGATCATCCGCTCCCATCCGAGAATCCTGCAAATGGCCTAACTATTACGGGCTTTTTAGGCATACCAACGACAGCGAAGTTCGGCCTTACTTACCAAGGTTACAGTGAGGCCGGAACGTAAGGCGCTCTTGAGACACCTGAAACTTACATAGGGTAATTCAGGATATCTCCGGAATATCGGTATCCGCTTCTGAATATCGGAATTCCTTGACCTGCAACCAACACTCGAGCTTCTTGGCCCATTCGGAAATCATCCTCCCACCCGCACCACGGTGAAGCGCTTCATTTACTTCATGGGCCCAAGTAGCCAACTGTCTTTGTAGTTCAGGTGAAATGGCCTGAGCCTGCCAAACGTGGTGAAGGTTGAGATTATGTCCGAGTTTAAGTGCAAGAACCGAGACCGTGTACACAGTGATATTGCCCTGAAATGCTGGGAACAGAGGCCTGATCACCTTCTGAGCAGACTTGAACAAAATGGCCTTTGCAATCATATCCTTGAACTGGTGTTGATCCGGAATCACATCCACTCCAGCATTTTCCCGCTCTCCTAGCTCATCCATGAAGGCCTGAAAGTTTTTCTGACTGCCCAGCCCTACAACGTGGGGCTTCTGCTCCCAAGTGAACAAAAACTTTGCCAGATCCGGTTTGGTGATCTTGCGGTAGGGGGGAATTGCTACCTGCAGCTTTTTCTTTTGAACAACCGTGGTCGCCTCTTTTTCGAGCATCACTTTGTAACTGCCAGCCGAGCGCTCATAGAACCAGCGTCCCACACCATCTGGGCAATATGTGCGCATGGATAGCTTTTCCAGCTCTCGGTGAAATGGCTTGTTTGCTGAAAGATCTGATTGCTTTACAACGTTCTGGCTATTGGCATAGCGAGAGATATTCGAGATCAATTCCTCGTCATCACCCTGACCATTCCGGAGCACGATAATCTTCGCAGGAACTCGGACATTGCCAAGATCTATATCGGGGCTTTTTTTCTTGGCGAAGTAGATGGAGGCTGTGGTCTGTCCCCCATTGACGATTTGCATTCCCTGAAGCCATAGAATGCCAGTTGATCCGTCTGATGTACGGTCCAGCTTGGCAGCATCGGCTACAACAACAATGCCATTGTTGTAGGCCATGAATCGATCTGGGTTATGCCGCAAACTGTCACGGATTCCCTTGTTTACCCCTCTGCTGCCAACCCCCAGGAATGAACGTACGTTTGCTTCAAGAATGCGCGGCCCGTATTTCTCGTAGATAAAGCGCAGAGCCTCGCCAGGAATTGCCGTCAGGGCATAGTCGTATTCATCATCGCCCGCCCCGGGGACCCATACACTCGGCAATGCCGTACCACAGAGGTCCTGAAAGTTGACCACCAGTTCATCCCGCGGCCGCCCCTGCTGCCAATGGTTGAACAAACGCTGAATATCCATGACCTCAAGGCGAATTTGTTTGCCCTCGATATCCTGGGGTGCATAGTTCCTTGTCTTAACCTGACCATCAGTAATTACGAAAATCCGGATGCTATCCAGAGTTTTGAATATACGCTCAACTTCCGTGACGAGCGGATAAGCCTCGTTCGTTTCATCAAGTTCCTTTGAAAGCTTTCCCGTGGCGCAAAACTTGAGAAAATGCAGCCCTTGCTTGGCCGCTCTACCGATTTCAGGGTCCGGAATATCTTCAATATCTTCAAGTCCCTTGTAGAGACTCACGAACAAATCCAGTCGGTCAGGGTTTCCCTGTTCGTCGGTTGTGTCCGAGACCGAGTAGCCACTGATTTTGACCTTGTAAGATCCGACCTTGGCACCGTAATGACAGACTGTTGGCTCAAAGGTTATTCCTTCGTCGGCCATATGAGTCATCACATGTTCAGTAAATACAGCCTCTGCTGGCACAGGGAGCTCCCCCGGTGCAACATCCTTCACAATTTCTTCTCGGACCGATGCTTGGGTGTCCCGCAAAAAATCCACAAGTTCCATCAAATGACTCCAAGTTGCTCAAGCACATCCGCCAGAGGATGGTTATCAGCCGGTATCAATGCCAAGTCGAGCTCGTACTGCGCTCGACGAATGGCTGTCGAGATGCTGAAAGGCGTCAGCCTCGGGAATTCCGCATCAACGAGATGCATCCTTATCTCACTCAGCGAAAAGCGACGACTGTAGTTCTCTGCCTGCATATCCAGATACCCAGCCTGGTGAAGTGCCTGTTCGAAAAGCCTGGTCGCTGCGGGATCAGGCTCCAGTAGGCAGCGCAGATCCTCCACAAACTCGGGAAGTGACATTCCCGAATCCGCTGATCCGAAGCGTAGTGCGGCAAGGAATAGTGGCGGACACTGAGACTCGTCGAGTTGGTCCAGTGAGGCAATCCTCACCGGAAAGCCTTCCGTCGCCATTGTGGACTTAACCTCTATCGCCCCCATACCAATTTGAAAGTCATGAAGCCCATCGAGCGGCCCTTTCCACCCTTGCACTGCCGAGAAAAGTAGCACGCCTTCATCAATCAGCTGCCGCAGTAAACAGAGCTCACCAACAAGCCCCAGCTCAGCTTCAAGCCCCAGCCCCTCTCGTCCTTTGCGCATGAATTCCTGCCACCCGCGCACTCTTCCAAGCAGTCGCTGATATACAAGTTCTTCGGTGCAACCAATGCCGGAATCCAGCAGTCCGCATAGGTCGGAAACTACGGCTGCAAACAGCTCTAGGCTACCTTCAGGTTGACGAACAATGGCAAGCCAATGATGTTCACCTGCGGCCTCACCCAACCCGACATTTTCAATGCGAAATCCTTGCCCCTGAGGCAACTGCGAAGTAGGCGCTGTTCTGCAGTTTGCAAAACCGACCAGAACCGCCTCTTCATTTCCCGGCGCATGTCTGGCTGCCTTGACCCTGATTGTTGCTTTCTGAAAGAGATCAATCGACCGCCATCCTGGAGCAGACGCGTTTCCGGGAAGAGCCCGCCAGATACCAAGCAACTCGCAACTAGTCACTGCCGCCATTATTGTTGCTGCTCCCACATGAGATTAGTGACGACATAGGGCACCGATTTTCCCGAATTACTGGAAGGAAAGCTGATTGCAAATGCAACTACAGGTACATCAACTCCCAAGACTTTAGATTCCGTTGGGTCGAGAAGGTACATAAGCAGAAGCCCTCTTTCGGGATGTGGTGCTACTTTCCCACGTCCCTGACCACGAACACGCCTGATGCAAGGTCCGCTTGGTATCTCAGGCAACTCCTTGCCTCTGGAACGGCCAGGGTCAGGTTTCCAGTCTGTACGAGTCCACTCAAGTGCGGCATTCCATGAAGATTCATCAAGATCAAGAGCTTCATCCTGAGGAGAAAGCAAACGACCTATCGAATACTTATGATCAGCCTCTTTAGACTTGTTTTGCCGCTTCATTCGCTTTACCGAAAAGCCTGCAACATCCTCAGCTCTAGCAACACCACCACCAATAACGGCAACCGTCCAAGAGGTAAGCTCGCCCGACCTGCTCATTTCCTCAATGAAATTCGCAAGCAGATCACTTCTCACTTTTCGGGAATCCGGATGCGTCTGGTACGCCCTCAGAAAATCAACGACAGACTGTGCCTCGATACCATTCCAACTCACACCGTTCCAGCTATCGCTCCGACCGTTTCGACTCTGCGGAAGAATCGGTGATCCCTTACCCATGGCGCATACGAGGGAGTTGAAAGCCGCGATATTTTGTTCGAGTAGGTTGGAGTCCTTGAAGAAGCTGACCGTCTCGACAATATCTCCACTGAAAGACAGATGCAGGGTTTTGGCGGTCCTCATTTTCAGGGGCGAAGTCACCATCAACACCGGGTGAGAGACGACCTTGAGACCATACTGACGTGGTGTCAGGCCGCTTTCCATCATGAAGTCAAATTCGGCTCTCAACTCTTCCGCTGCGTCGGCGATGTGCTCGAACCATTCAACCAGATCCGTCGTGGTATAGAGACGACACAAGTCTAGGTAACCCGGTCGATAGCCAAACCATCGACCCATTTGCATCAGCGTGTCGTACATTTTGGAAGCGCGAAGAAAATAGCTGACACACAGGCCTTCAAGCGTAAGCCCTCGAGCCAGCTTGTCTCCTCCAATTGCAATGACTTTCAGCCCTGTGGCGCTATCAACATAGTCCAGAGCATCTTTTGCAGTGCCATTAATCATGCGCACATCAATCTGTTCCAGCAGATCAGGTAACACTCGCTCTATCTCGAGCCAGTCTTCGGCTTTGCGCCGATAGTCCTCTCCCATCTGCGTTTCAATTTCGTGACTTGTCGCTCGGATGTCTCTGTCCCACAGACTGCGCAGCTCAGCCAACACTCCTTCATGGTCAATGCGTCTTCTGAGCCGCTGCTTCAACTGCATGATGTAATTACGAACTTGCCCGTGTACATGCTGCTGAACCAGATTGAATCGCGTGACGTGTACTAGCATCGAGCTGTGCTCGGCACCCTGCCCCCGCAACTGGCGAATGGTACATGCCAGTACGAATGCCTGTATTGCCTCGACCAGCGAAGGAGGCATGATGTCGGAAGGCACGTAATTGCTTTTGTGGCCGACAGGCATCCAACCGCCCTTTCCATCAGAGGAACAGTGATCCGTGACTGGACGAACCAGATCAAGAGTGCCGAGGCGTCCATTTTCTCCTGCCAGTCCGAACACCCTAGACGGGCCGATGTAGCTGGACGGCGCAGACAAATTGGTAATGAATGCTGCGGGGAAAAGATCGGGCCCTTCCTTTGCTGTCTCGCCCTGTTCGTGGATATAGATATTTGCAAATGGTGTGGCCGTATAACCGACGTAGGCCTTTCTTGAGAAGGAGTGCAATATCTGGCGAATCAGTCTATTGATCGCAGTGGGTTCATGTTCGAGATCAGGCTGGCCATGTTCGTCCATTACCTTCTCACCAGTATCCACAGACGCATGATCCGCCTCGTCGTCAACGATCAGCAGCGGGAGATGGGTTACCAAGGGCCGACCGGTTTCCGGTTCCGTCGTTTCTGCGACATGCTTATGAATCCATTTCAGCAGACGCTGCAGAACCGTCTTGTTCTTCTTAACGACAAATAGCCACGGTTTCTGCTCCGGCGAGACGCCAAGATTTTTTACGAATTTGGTATTGAAGTCTCCAGTCTCTGTCCTATTGGTAACGTACTGGGGACGCAATGAAGGAGAGGGGTCAATTTTTCCAACTCCAATGGCCACGTTCCCCTCTCCCTCTATGGGGCTGGTTTCATAGCCGAGAAACCCCTCATCCAGTCGCATCTGAGTCTGGGAACGCAGGTTGTTGTGAAGCCCTGCCAGCACAATGATGATTTTGTATCCAGCGTCTGCCGCCTTGCAGATAAGCCCCGTATAGTTCCCGGTCTTGCCCGACTGCACGTGGCCGACCACCATGCCACGACGATCCCAGGGACCTTCACGCCTAGGATCTTCCAACATGGAAAGAACATTGTCGGTAGTTTCATCGAGTGCCTCCACAGCACTCCATGGCAACTTCTTTTCCTGCCACTCTCTGTAGCGGCGCCAGTAACGCCATTCTTTCTTGATCTCGCTGCTCAACCAAGGCATATGCCCGGCCATGTCGACAAGAGAGGACTCCTTTCCGACCCAGATACTGAACCGCCTGATCAGTTCGTCAGTGACGGCCTCGCGATCCAACCCCTCAGCCTTGTTCGGCATGATCCTTAGCACCATGTCGATCTTTTGCGAAATGAGTGCAGGTGTAATCGCCGACTTGCCCTGCTCGTCCGCAATCATCTCTTGGACAAACTTGACCATGCTCCACTTGTTGTCTTCAGACATTCGTTGCAGCTCCTTAAAAATTGTCGGGCAGGGCATCTACCAATGAAGGGAAAGCATGAAAAGGCTCCGTTGTCCGAAGCTGCTCCCTGGCAGAAGAAGGCGAATATCCCTTTTTCTCGATCATGCTGCGGTACATGACCATCAAAACCTCATTGACCTCACTGGACGGGGTCTTCTCAAAGCCTGTGCAGGGCGTATCCCTGTTTTCCGCCGTATCGATCCATATCCTCTGAACAGGGACTGTCTCCTCGATGACTCGCAGCATCGCTCTGATCTGCGGAAGCAGCCCCCCCGCATCATCTAGGACGTCTCTTATCGCGGGATGATCGCTGTCTATCCGGTATCGTATTCCGCTCGCGAGGCGCTCGACCTTCCAGGCTTCGGCAACCTGTTTATTGCCAAGCAATGTGGGCCTGCCTCTGTGAGCAAAGGCTCGGCGCGCCCGTCCACGGGTCGCTTCGGCAAGACGGGTCAGCCAGTCGCGTAGGTAAACCGGAGGTCTGGCAGTGGATTTACGAATATCGATCTTCCAGTCGGCATCAGCAGAGTTGGGTATGTCCAGACGAATTCTTGCCAATCTGTGAGCTTCATCCTTTGTCCAGGATCTGCCGGTCCCTAGGCCTAGCCAACTACCTGCAACCAGAAGGCGTTCGTTTCGGTAAACATAAAACCCTTGCTGGGCTGTCCAGCCTTCAGGACCGCCCAACACTTCAAAATCCTCGCCCGAGAGCATGTCTTTGTGCGGCAGAACATGACACTCAGCCTCGACCCCTTTTAAGGTCGGGTGCCTGAATACGGGAGGATTGTAGGGTTTTCCCGGATGGTCCGTCATGAAGGGATCCCAGGGCTTTACTGGCTGGCCATTGAGCAGAATTCTGAGGCGTGGTCGACTCCCTTCCAGATACCTGTGAAACACCATTCCAAGATGCTGCTCAACCTTGTCGGCCAGGTTCAGAAAGTCCTGAACTGTGCTTCCCGGAGTAATGATCCGATCCAGCTCCTCCCAAAGGACCAAGGTCCCGCAGCCGGCTTCGGAAAGTGGCTCGGCAAACCCTTCAGAACCAGGGTGGGAGCCCTCCAGCAAGTGCCAGCCACCATCGGAACTGTTCGCCAGATAGTCGAGATCCCAACGCAGAGACTGCACCCCATCCACACCGATAGTTGCCACGGTAAGTCTGCGACATTGTGAAAATGATGCAGTCTTGAGACCCAGCCCGAAGCGACCAAGGTCGGATGCTGATCGCTCTTCCAGCGGGTTGCGCTCTCCCAGCCTCATCGCAAGATCAAGCTCGGCTGCCGACATTCCGGCACCGTTATCAAGGCAGGTAATTCGACTCTCTGTCTGGGCCCAGACGAACTCGACTCTGACCTCCGAAGCCCCTGCAGCAATGCTGTTATCAATGATGTCAGCCAGTGCCGTTTGCGTGTTGTAGCCCAGCCCTCGCAATGCCTCGACCATTGCACTGGCCTTGGGCGGAGCATTTCGGCTCTTGAATGTGGGTGACAAAGTAACGCTCCCTGTCGTACCTGTAATGGTGGATTTGATCCTACTTCGCGTTTTTTCCACGCCTAACGATCCGGGCAACAACATCTGCAATTTGCCGAGCCAAAAGCGGCGGAACTGCATTACCCACTTGATGGAACTGTTGTGTTCTATTTCCGAGAAAGAAGTAGTTGTCGGGGAAAGTCTGTAGTCGTGCAGCTTCGCGAACAGTCAGACTTCGGCACTGCTTTGGATCGTAATGAATAAAGTAGTGACCGTCCTTCGCGATGTGGCTGGTTATTGTGGTGGAGGGAATACCTGCTCTCTGGACACGAAAACGATCACTGAACTTTCCCGTCGTCCAGTTCTTGTGATCAGGCGCCAGCCCGGGAAGATTGAAATCCTGGTGCCCCTTGGGTGAGTCCTTGTAAATCTCGGCAAAAGCGGCAGCGTAAACATACCTGCGCAGATCGGAGCTCATGTGCCCCCTAGCCTCGTGATTAAGCCAGTACTTCAGCCTCGAGTCCTGCAGCCAGCTATCAAGAGGAGTTCCCGTTACTCCGCTCCAGGCGTTCTTTTTCAGTACCCGCAGACCACCGGGGTTCATGTCGCGGCTGTCATAACTGTTGGCAAGAATGCCGAGTCTGGTTGCCAGCACAAGTCTTTCAGGTGTATCACTTACCAACTGAAGGCACTCATGATTCAGTTCCTTCAGGTGCTGACGTACTATGTCCGCCCATGCATCAGGAGAGTCTTTCAGCCGAGTAAGGCTACTGCGCAATGGCGGCAGACTACCAATTATCTGATCTATTGTCGGTCCAGAGACAGGAGACAGCTTATGATCGCCCAGTGCATCCAGATACTCCTCGGAAACACCGAGAAGTATCACTCGATGCCTCGCTTGGGGGACGCCGTACTCCTCTGCACAAATGATGTAGTTGCTTGGTTTGATGCTGTCAGAATCTGCTCCACTTTCGTAGATATCATCGGCAACGAGAGAACAGATTCTGTACTTCGGGCCATTGCCACTTTCTCCAAACGCTGCATCCGGGTCAGCAAGATCCCGCAAAATTTGGGGGAACATCTGCTCGCCGGCGACCTGTGAGGAAAGAATGCCCTTCACATTTTCCATCACGAAAACTGCAGGTCTCTTTTTCTGAATAATTCTCAGGTATTCGCGATAAAGAAAATGTCGATGATCATTCTCTGCACGATAATCCAACTTCCCGCGGTTTCTGGCTCGACCTACGATTGAGTAGGCTTGGCACGGAGGCCCCCCAATAAGAACCCATGGCCTTGTCTCATCGAGACGGCTTGCCAGAATTTTATCGAGCCTGGTGTTCCCCTCTTCGGTACCCAGCTCCAACAGCTGCGCTTCATTGTCCGCATGCCTCCATGCTTCCAGACTTCTGGGCGTATGGGGCTCAGGCACATCCGCAGTTTCACAAAAGTTGTAGTAATCCTCGAGGGCCTCGGGCTGTTTATTCTTCAGCAGCCGATAGAAGGCCCTGAGCCGAAGGGTGGAATGCGCAGAAGCCTCCATTTCGGCCGAGACCTTGATCTCAAAGGTTTCACCATTAATGTCCGAATGAGAGGAAAATCCTTCCCCAAGACCGCCAGGGCCGGCAAAGAGATCCACAACTTGAATGGGATAGCTACGACTCATGAAACCACGCTGTTTTGAGAAAATACGAAATGGATATCGTTGACCAAGCCACAAGATCCCGCATGATGGCAGGCATCAGGGGGAAAGACACCAGACCGGAGCTGGTTGTCAGACGCTTTCTGCATGCACATGGCTACCGCTTCCGGCTTCATCGAAGAGACCTGCCGGGAAAACCAGACATCATACTGCCTCGACTGAAAGTCTGTATTTTTGTGCACGGATGTTTTTGGCATCGCCATGCCGGCTGCAGGTACGCCGTATTGCCCAAGACACGCGTCGATTTCTGGACAAAAAAACTGGAATCCAACGTGGATAGAGATCGCAAGGCACTGCAGGAGCTGGACAGCGCCGGATGGCGGGTTTTCACCGTATGGGAGTGTGAGCTCAAGACTCCCGAGGCGGCATTGCCTGCACTGCTTAAATGCTTGAGGGCGCTTGAGTCACCGTAATCGATGAACAATCTGCTCACAAAGCGTTATCCAAGATGAGCAAAATATCTGAAACCCACGGATGGCACTCCCATCCGCCAGATCCTGATTTCTTCAGATAGTAGTTCAGAGAGCCCGATAGAAGCTTATTGATATCCGTCACGTGATACCCCAGCACTAGTTCCGCGTGAGCAGCTCGATCTCCCGGATTGTCTGCAAAGTATCTCAGTACATCTTGGGCTACTGTGCTGAGCTTGGCAGTGCGCTCCACAAGAGCCCTCTCTTCAGGCGATCTTATACTTGCAAGTGAAGGAAAGATTGAACCTTCAGTCCACAGAGCGTCGTCAAAAGGTTGGGTAAGATCAGGAATTACTGCCCCCTTTTCCTCAGAAGTATAAGAGCCGATAGCTCCCTGAATTCGACTTGCAGCAACCCTTAGCTCCATATCATCTATTTCTGGAGTTTGTGCCTCCGCTGACGCAGCCCAGTCCCAATCCTGCAGGCTTTCGTCCTCGATAATTGAGCCGATTTCTATTTTCGCCCCCAAACCATCAACTGAAGGAACTGCGTTAGTACAAAGGGCAACTGCACTTGATACCTCACTAGTAAGCAGTCGAGCCTGCAACAGACTACTTAATCTTTCCGAGTCGTGTTTCTCGCATAGGAAATACACTAACAGTTCGCGGGCTTCCTGTTCGAGCCCCATGAATGTCAATGAAGATATTGCACAGACAATCCCGTCAGGCAGGTTATCTCCAAACTGCATACGAAGAAGTGAGAAACACTCCTCTCTTAGAACCGGAAGTGAGCCTGGCAATAAACGTGTGACAAGTACTCTCCATTCAGCGGCATCGAGTCGCCTATCAATACCTGCCATGCTGCTTTCGCTTTCAACGTAGATACACCCGCCCTCTACCGGCCAAAGCCGCTCTCTGTAGATGACAACAGACCGGTCTCTATCCATTCTGAAAGAGCGTGTAATGCGGTCAATTTCACGCCCGCCGTACATTACTCTTATCGTCTCTTCCATATCTTTTTCGCCTAGTCGAACGGCTAGCAATGCTCGACAACGCAATGATGGCCACATGCCGTATCATGCCTAGAAAAGCTGCTACCTCCAAGAAGAGTTGAATCGTACCGGGTTTTCACCCTCCCCCTCTAAAACAGCTCATTGCCTCCTCAAGCAAGGTCACAAAAATCTCACTGCGCGTTGGTTGGAAGAAGCTGATGAAGGAGCAGCCCCGATTTTGCACAACTACAACCGATCTCATCATCAAAAACACCTTTCGCCCCATGGTTGTCTGAGGGATGAAGGGCTGCTCCCTGTACTGCACTGATCTAGAAACGGAGCCAGCGTCTGCAGAGGATTCTACGATGGAAGATGATGCCTCCAAACATCAGATCAACGGCTCCCCCCCCAACCCCACCAACTTCTCCGGATTCCGCACAATAAAAATCCTTTCTACTCGCCCACTCTCGTCATACCCAAAACTCACCACCGCCACCACCTCCCCCTCTCCTCTTAACACCACCCCACGCCCACCATTGATCTCCACCTCCTGCCACTGATACTCCCGCCAGTACCGGCTCAACGACTCCCCCACAAACCCCAACACCGCTTCCACCCCATACAGCGTCTCGCGAATGGCGCTGGCTTTGCCGCCGCCGTCGGCGCAGAGCTCGACGTCTTCGGAGAGCATGGCGGCCAGGCTTTGGGTCGAGCCGCTGGTGATGGCGCTGTGGAAGGCGCTCAGCAGTTGTTGCTGGCGTGAAGGTTCCGGCTGGTAGCGCGCCTGGGTGTTGCCCAGGCTGGCTTTGGCGCGGGACACCAGTTTGCGGCAGGTGGCTTCCTGGACGCCGAGGGTTTGTGCGACTTGGGGGTAGTCCAGGTCGAAGATGTCGTACAGCAGGTAGGCGGCGCGTTCCTTGGGGGTCAGGCGTTCGAGCAGCAGCAGGAAGGCGGTGGACAGCGACGAGGCCAGTTCGTGGCTCTGTTCCGGGGAGTCGTGATGCAGGCTGTGGATCGGTTCCGGCAGCCAGGTGCCGATGTATTGCAGGCGCGAGCGCTGGGCCGAGCGCAGCAGGTCGATGCAGTGCCGGGTGCAGGCGGTGGTCAGCCAGGCGGCCGGGGTGGCGATGGAGGCCTTGTCGGCCTCCAGCCATTTGATGAACAGGTCCTGCACCACGTCCTCGGCCTCGGCGCGCGAGCCAAGGAGGCGGTAGGCCAGGCCCAGCAGGAAGCTGCGACGGCTTTCGAACACCGTCGTGTCATCGATTCGATCCATCCTTTAGTGCCTCGACACCTGCAAGCGATTCCACAGGTTGATCATGCCGATATCGGCCGTCAAGGCGGCGATCTGCGCGTCGCTGAAATGTTCGCGCAGGGCGGCGCGCAACGGGCCGAAGTCGGTGTCTTCGCGCAGCACGGTGAGGGCTTCGGTCCAGGCCAGGGCGGCACGTTCGGCGGCGTTGAAATCGCTGACATGGCGCCAGACCACCAGGCGGTCCAGACGCTCGTTGCTTTCGCCGTCTTCACGGGCTTCGCGGGTGTGCATCTTCACGCAGAAGCCGCACTGGTTGATCTGCGAGGCGCGCAACACCACCAAGTGGTGCAGCTTGCGCGCCAGGCCGTGGGCGTCGATCAGGCCATGGACCTGGCCCAGGCTTTCGAAGATTTCGGGAATGGTTTGCAGCAGGTTGACGGCTTGGGTCGGGTGGCTGGATGACATGGGGTGGCTCCGTTAATTGAGGGATACACCGACATGACGGGCCAGCCTGCTGGTTTGTGACGGGGTAGCGGAAAAATAATTCGGGCTCCGATAAGGCAATTCAACCCGCGATGAAACAGCAGTAGATCCAGCACAAAATCGCGCCCTCCCACCTGCTGGGGGTAGCGCGAAGCGACAAAACAGAAGTCGCGGCCCATTTCGATCAGAAAGTCTTTCAATGGATGGATGAATTCGAGTTCGTAGTGAAATACACAGCTGGCAAGCAGTGGCTGCAGATCAGGGCTGGACAACCCGTTGAGCAGATCGTCCATCAGCGTGGGCACACGGCCAGGCGGCGGTGCCATATCGGACAACACCGCGCTCATGTTCATGGGGAGTTGATGAGTATGGCGATACGGACAAGATCTCCGCCAAGCCGAATATGAAGCAGACCGGGGACTATATTACCGGGCGGTTTGGATAGGTTGGCTGGCGGGGAGGGCCCAATCTTCGACACCCCATGAGCCTCCAAACGAAGTCAGCGTTGGCTTGGGGCTGATGGATGCCAGCCCCACGCCAACGCAACGTCACAGTCGCCAGGTTACTTGGGGGCTGACTTGAAAACAAAACTGACCCGCAACGTGGGGCAAATCCTGCTGGGAGAACTCGCGCGGTGGAGAATACACCCTGGAAAGATGACGATACGGCCTGGCAGAGGCGCCACGGACTTTATGATCTCCCTGCCCTCACCGTAAAACAGTAGCTCGGCACCCCAGTCTTGTTGCCAGTCGTCGTGGGCGAAGTAGATTGAAGACAGATTGTCCTCTCGATTACTGTCCGTATGCGAATACCCTTCCGTGCCGTAGGTATGTCCATTGGCGTAGGCCCTGAGCAACTTTTGCGGCGAACCAATCATCGCCTCGATCTCTAGCCATAGTGAACTGACCGATTGCAAACCCTGCCTGTCGGATAAAACAGCGGCACTGTCTGTCTCGCTACTGGTATCACCACCGGCAAAATGTGAGTGCCAGAAAAAATAATTATCGTTTTGAACATTAGAACGCCAACCGTATTGCCAGATCGGCTTTTTGGCCAGTGAGCTCAACTGAGCGCCTAATTCGGTCGATATGGCTCCGTCGTAAATTTTTATATCTTCGGCACCGAGACTCATTTTTACCCCCTATCCAATCCACACGATATATTCAATATCAAGCGCGCCATGCGTTTGAGTACATGGGCGCTCGTAACCATGACTAGAAAAACTACCAAGCCCCGCATCAGCGGCAATAACACTCAGTTGCTGGGCCACGAACCCTGCGCTTAACCAGTCGATACGCCTGTCGGCGTTGGCTGCCGGTTTAGACAAAAACAAAAACAATAACGAATGCCGACCAATATCAACTTCTTCTACTAGAGATTGCTGTAGCAGCTGAAACACTTCGTCTTCTGACGACACCTGAACAATGTCCAGTTCGGGACTTGAGTAATTCTCTATGAGTGTCATGCAACGACACTTCACTTCATCCAAACGCCAACCATTCGCTTCACGCCCCAGCCCACTACGCGAGGTTTTACGTTGCAACCAGGCATCGTCAGAAACGCCCCGCATCCGTTGAGTCAACTGTACAAACTCCTGCACATTCAACGCCTGCTCATTTCGCCAGCAACTGTAAATAATCGAATACAGCGGCATATCAAACTTAACAAAGCCAAGCGTCGCTTCGTCCAGCTTTATCAGCGTGTACATAAGGAGACCTTATAGCGTAATGGTCGCTATGGATGAGCAGTAGTCACTCACGCCTCGGTTAAAACCGGTTAATGTCAGCGATAGCGGGATTATGTTTCTGAGCTGCAGCGCATGAAACAATACGGCTATCGCATGACCCGACTCAATGTAAAGTGCACTGAGACTTCGCACGTCTCGATAGCGCTCCGCCAGTCGTTCAAAATCACATTGCACCACTAACGTGCCTGGACGTTCACCGGGCTCCGCGTCGTCGTGTATTACAAAAAACCGATCACAATACGAGTCGTATAGAAAACCATTGCCGTGTCGGTCTGTATAACAACACTCCAACGAGTGCACCGCGCCATTAGAGGGATAAACACGCCGAACACCTGGTCCCAGACCATTGATTGCCCAAGGCGTAAGCGCCGTGTTTTTGAAAGCAAACCTAATGGCCTCGAACACACTGCCCTCAACGGCTTGGCCTCTGGCCTCTATCAGGGATGGTGCATATCGGGGGCGGGGCTTGCCGAACAATACAGCCTGGGTTCGCATTCGTTGATTGATGACTGCTTTTCCACCACCTGTATAGCGGGTTCTGGAGCGTTCACTTTCATAAATCGCGTCGGCCACCCACTTCGCATCCTGTACCGTGCAATCGAATCCTTCAGCAGACAGCCTGTCCCACAAACGCTCACTCTGTGAAAACAGTAACTGTCCGGTGTCGGTGTTATACCTGAACAGTGACTTTTTTGACTTATACAAGGCATCTATTATCATTCAGAAAAATCCTTTTTCTGTACAAGTGATACATCAGCAACAGTCTGACCATGTAACTGATGCCCACAAAATGGATAATAGACGCCGGTCCGACATACCCCAAATAGATCAAGACACTCAAAGGCACAAAATACACAACCAACAGCCACTTGTTAGCGCTGGAGATAATGCTGTTCATCGTCGTCAGCCGAAACACCCCATTCAGCGAGATAACAATGGCCATGGCGGGATAGTAAGCCATCGCCAGGAGCGAATGAATGAATTGCCCTGGCGACAGTTGATTGGCCAGAATAGCGACAACCAATGCAAGCCCGACCGGAACAAACCAGGTGACCTTGAATGTATAAATAATCGCTCTATAAAACAGTGAAGAATCCTGCGCTGAATAGCGGCGGATGATCAATACAGCGGCGCGCGTACAAATCATCCAGCAGGCCATTTGAAACGCAAAGGGAATGCGAAAATCAGAAAAACTTTCCTGGGATATCTTGAATGCGGCAACGCTCAGTAGCAAACCTGACAATGAAATGCTGGCCACCGTGGACAGCTCAGGCAAGACAATTTTGCTGATTTTCAAACTGAACTTAAACGAGGGCTTTATTGATCTGAGGCGAATACTCCCCGACGCCTTGAGTATCGATACAACCACCACAAACAGCGCCAGGTCGATCGCTACCATCCCCAATCCCGCCAAGACGTAGGAAAACTCTATACCGCTCAGCCAGAGTGTCAAATAAAGTGCGACATTACACAACCACACTGCCATCTGCACCCAGAACACCGTCCGACCATAACCCAACAACATCAAATAGGCTTGATTGAGTGAAGCAAACACCAGAACGCAGACAGACACCATTCTAAGTAACAAAAACACCAACAGGCCGGTGTTATGGTGACTTTCCTCAATCATGTTAAGCGAAACAACTATATACAGAATCGAAATCACTGCCCCAACGACGATCAGCGCTGCCGCGCACTTACTGTAGGCGCGGTACCTTGACACCTTTGAAAGCTGTAGAAAGGCAATCACCCAGGGCGATGCGAACGGAATCAACGCGGACATCACGTCGATGTTCACGCTCAACACACTGAATTGATGAGGAAAAGCGACGCTGATCAACATCAGTATGCTGATACCCTTGATAACATCCACGCCGCCGGTGATGACAAAAAAGATGTCGCTGAGGGCGTCGTTACTCTTCAAGATTTCTGTTCCCCACTTTCCCCATCGTTGCCGTGTACATGGGAATCTCGTCGCTCGCCAAATCGATATGCAGAAGGGCTCGAAGTTCATCATCCCTTGTCGCTGGCGTTGTAACGCCCTGCACATTGAATTCGCTACAGGCGTTGACGTGCATGTGCATGATTCTTCCGGCCTCGATAAACAGGTTTCTCAAGGCTTTATCGTGCCGGTAGCGCCAGGCATAACAGCTGGGTGTGGCGGTTAACACCAAGGTATAGTTGGCTGTCTTGGGAGCCACCATACCCCAGATGATACGAGACATCGGCTCTCTGAAATCTCCCTCTTTTATCAGCCCGAAGCTCAGTTCTTCCAAATTGAGAAAGTAAACACCTGGCGTCAGGCCAACGATGTCATACACCACGATATACGAGGAAAATGCCGCACCGAAATTCTTGGTGTATCTTAAGCGGCTGCCATCCAGTCGTTGGCACACGTCCAGAGTTTCCAGCAATCGGGATGCCGAGTGCGACAGTATTTCCTGAAACTCAGCCACCTCAAGAGGGAGCCTTTTGAATTCTCGATGGCTCCTGCGTTTAAGTGCTTTTTTCGGAAAGCCCGGTATCCAGTCATTACTGGCCGAAGCAATTTTTCGTAGTGCAAAAGCAGGTTGAGCGTTTTCGATAAATACTGGAACCTTCGGCGTCGGGCACGTTGAAGCCATCTCATATTCACAGTATTTATTATCAAGAATCTTCGCTCGATCCTTGTCATCATCAACGTACTTGATGGTCCTGGACAACAAGTAAAAAGGAATACAGGCTTCCCAACCTCTCTCGGCCCAATGGGTTGTACTGGCCGGATTAATTAGGGTGTGGGTTGCTGGGGGACGTTCATTGCGTATCGCAGCCATCCGCTCAGCATAGTCGGGGCGAATAAAAAAAGACGGTGCGATATTGAAACTTCTACCACTGCTGAGCTCGCTGAATTCTAAAGTATTGTCACGATTATTCGCGAAGGATATATAAGCATTTTTCAGGATTTCATGCTGCATTCGACTGTTCCCCGATCATGACGGCACTCATCACCCCTTCCACAAGCGGATCGAGCCCCAACAGACGTTCGAAGTTTATAACCTGAAGATTATATTGAGCCTGATTTCTATACTTCATCTTCAGCAGTGCCGTTTCAACTTGCATCGAGGCGTGCCCGGCATCCAAATGCACGGACCTGAAGGTTCTCGGCTCGCGATAGCGGAACATATTGCGCTCCCAGATGCAGGTAAAGACCACCGCAAAATTAACAGCAAAATCTATATACGAATCCCGAACGCCAAATATCGTGGTGTACAGGTCTGGGGACTCGACACGTTTGACGGTATCAAGGCTATACGTCACAGCATTAAAGTGATGGACAGTCTGGTTGGCGAAGTCCACCAGATAGGCTTCAACCGGATGTCGCCCGCCGCCGCTGGGCACTGTCTTCTTTAATATCCGACCGCCCGTATTGAGTTGCGCTTCCCTTTGTACGCCCAGGCTCAGGCTCAATGCGCTGAGGATATTCTCCAGGTCGCCCTGCGTGCCGCCATCACTAATGAGTGCCGCACTGCACTGCGGATTGACCCCCTGCGCCGCGACTGGGGCATCAACGTAAACTTTGGAACGCTCAATTTCTTGCTCAACAGCCAGATATTCTTGCATCCGGTTATTGTCTTTGCTACGACCATCCTTGTCGTATTCAAAGAACGGATAGTTGTGCGTAACGTTCAAATAGTCTGAAGCACTCTTCCAGTTGTAGCGCTCCAGGTCAGCGGTCCTTCGGTCGCATGGTGAGGCGCCAGCGCTTAGTTTTACAAATCCGCTGCTGATCAGTTTCCCGAGTAAACCGTCCTCTCCCGTCGAGTCTGTTTGAGACGCGGCCGGACGGGCGGAAAACCCAAGAAGGTATTCAACCACAGAAAAGGAAATTTGAATTTTCTTGCTTGAACCGACCAGATAAGCCAGCGCAGAGTGTTCAAACGTAATAATTCTAAGATCGGGGTTAACCGACAGACTGGCAACCATGCCTGCTTGCTCCTGAACAATGAAACAGGGCAATTTTACTTGCCCTGCTCCGAGACAACTTATGACGAAAACAGGGCTAACTTAGTGGTTAACGCCGCCATCGCCATGTTGCAGGCAAGCTTCGTTACGTTCAATTTCCACAAAATCGGCAACATCATACTGCTCGTTGATTTTCTGGGAGTTATCTACAGCCGCTTTGATCGAGGTTTCGTTAGATGCTACGCAAGCTTTTTCAATAGACATTGTTCACATTCCTCTGTTGATTATTTTTCGTCCGCGGATAACGAACGGGTTGAATCTAGGCAAACTAAAAAATAGTGTCAACATACAAGTCTCCGTCCTAGAAACACCAACCGAGTCAACTTGTTTTTTTAAATTTGACGAATCAGCGTACGACGACTACCGACCAAAATCCGATGATCTAATCACCCTATGCATTAGGTGTAACTCTGTAAAAAACCGGCCACCTAATTAATAATTATCCGTATTAAAAGAATAGAAGCACAGACACGCGTCTGACTTTTAAGTCCGAAAGGAAATCAAATGACATTATGTTATTTCGTTTAAGTATCTAAAAAGTCAGCAATCCACGACGATTTCTAATTTTTTGAAGCGCTGAGGCCTCTACGCAAGCTGTTTCAGACGCTGAGAGGCCAAGAGACCGACGCTGCTCAAGCGGCGCCGCGGAGGATGGGGTTGGAAGACGTTAGCCACCAGCGCCTTCCCTGAAGGCTGACGCTGGTGTAACGGAGCAAGGAGCGAGCGGCCCTACTTCAGATGGTTACAGCACGATATTGACCAGACGACCCGGCACAATCACGATTTTTTTCGGAGTGCCCTCTATAAAGCGCGCTACCGCTTCATCCCCAAGTGCACAGGCCTCTATTTCCGCTCGGTCAGCCGTCGCAGATACCACAATTTCCCCGCGCAACTTACCGTTGACCTGCACCACCAGCTTCAACTCTGAGCGAGTCAGAACCTCAGGCGACGCCACAGGCCACTGCGATTCGAGAATGTCCTTGTCAAACCCCAGCTCGGTCCAGAGCACATGCGCGATGTGCGGCGTGATCGGGTAGAGGACTTTCAACAGGATCTCGACCCCTTCTCGAATGACGCTGCCTGAGGCGGCCTTCTCGTTTTCAAGCAGGTTGAGGATTTTCATCGCGCCGGAGACGATCGTGTTGTAGTGCAGCTTTTCATAGTCCCTGTTGATGCTCTCCAGCACGCTGTGAATCTCGAACTGAAGTTGTGCCGAACGCTCGTCCAGAGTGCTTCGCTGCGCGGCTGCCGTGAGGAGGGTGTCTTGGTGCTTGAAGGCGAAACTCCATAACCGTCGCAGATAGCGATAGGCGCCCTCCACGCCGCTGTCGCTCCAGACAATGCTTTGAGTGGGTGGCCCTGCGAAAATAGTAAACAGGCGAGCTGTGTCGGCACCGAATCTCTCGATGATTTCCCGTGGCTCGACAACGTTATTTTTAGACTTGGACATTTTTTCGATGCCGCCCATGATCACGGGCAAACCATCTTCCTTGGCAACCGCATCCACCGCCTGACCACCATCGCCGAGCCTGACGTCTACTTCCGCCGGGTAGAACCAGCGTTTGGCGCCGTCCTGCGCTTCTCTGTAGAAGCACTCACGCAGCAACATGCCCTGAGTGAACAGGTTCTTGAAGGGCTCATCGAGATCGATCAGGCCTTCGTCGCGCATCGCCTTGGTCCAGAAACGTGCGTACAGCAAATGCAGGACGGCATGTTCGACGCCACCGATATAGTGATCCATCGGCATCCAGTATTTCGCTGGCCCAGCGACCATCGCGTCCTGGTTACCCGGATCGCAGTAGCGCATGAAATACCAGCTGGAATCGACAAACGTGTCCATGGTGTCGGTTTCGCGCCGGGCGGGGCTACCGCAGGTCGGACAATCGACATGCAGGAAATCCGCTTGTTGGAGCAAGGGATTGCCGGAACCGTCTGGTATGCAGTCCAAAGGCAAAATGACAGGCAGGTCCTTGAGCGGCACGGGTACATCGCCACACTTGTCGCAATAAATCATCGGGATCGGCGTGCCCCAGTAACGCTGGCGGGATATACCCCAGTCCCGGAGTCGCCAATTTATTTTTTTCTCACCACCGTGGCTGGCAAGTCGCGCACTAATAGCTTCGCTCGCCTCTTTGAGTCCCAGGCCGTCAAATTCGCCAGAATTGATCAGCACGCCTTTATCCTTCGCGGCGTATGACGCATCCCATGAACGGTCGTCGTACTCCACCCCATCAATATGAATGACCTGCCGGATCGGCAGGCCTTTTTTGCGGGCCAACGAAAAATCACGCTCATCGTGTGCCGCCACCCCCATGACCGCACCCGTGCCGTACCCCGCGACCAGGTAATTCACCACCCAAACCGGGATAGAAACGCCGCTGATTGGATGCTCCACCGTGAAGCCGGTGAATACGCCATCCTGATCAATGCCAGACAATTGTGCTTCGCTGGTGCCGCCACCTTTGAATTGTTCGATCACCTGAGCCAATTCAGCATTGAGCTCTACCGCCCGCAGGGCGATCGGATGTTCCGGGGGAATCGCGCAGAACGTCACGCCCATCACGGTTTCGGCGCGAGTGGTGAACACCGACAGCCATCCGTCCTCGATAAGTGTTCCATTCTTGTCTTTTATCTGGTGAGGGAACCCGAAACTCACCCCTTCACTTTTACCAATCCAGTTGCGCTGCATGGTCTTGACCATTTCCGGCCACCCATCCAGGCTATCGATATCCCTCAACAACTCTTCAGCATATTGAGTGATAGCCAAGTAATAACCAGGAACTTCTTTCTTTTCGACCAGCGCGCCAGACCTCCAGCCCCGACCATTAATAACCTGTTCATTCGCCAGCACGGTCTTATCGAGAGGGTCCCAATTAACAATCTGGGTATGTTTGTAAGCAATACCCTTTTCAAGCATTTTCAGAAAGAACCATTGGTTCCACTTGTAGTAATCAGGATCACATGTTGCAACTTCACGGCTCCAGTCAATACTCAGCCCAAGGGGACTCAACTGCGCCTTCATGTCTTGTATGTTTTGACGTGTCCAGGCGGAAGGTGACTGATTAGAAGCCAATGCGGCGTTCTCTGCGGGCAATCCGAAGGCGTCCCAGCCCATTGGCATCAGAACGTTGAAGCCTTTCATGCGCTTCTGCCGTGCCAGTACATCATTGATGGTGTAGTTACGAACATGCCCCATATGCAACTTACCCGACGGGTACGGCAACATGGAACATGCATAATATTTGGGGCGCGAAGGATCCTCGAAAACTTCAAATGTCTTTCTGGCAGCCCAATCAGCCTGAGCGCTTGCCTCGACGTCGGCCGGATTGTAGTGTTCCTGCATAAATTTCTCTCTTTACTTATCGATAAGTAGAAAGATCTCATGACCTTCCATTAGTCAACCAACCCGTATTTCGTTAACGCCTTACCATACAATACAAATCCAAAGGCTTTCTAGTCGCGCTCCTACGCTATGCATCTATATAGACGTGGGCATGTGCGGTGCGGATGACGTCACACGTCGGCACCTGGTCGGCGTTCAGTCTGCTCTGAGCGAAGTCCGCCGGCACGCCCAGTCGTTGCGCGGCCGACACTTTCTTCCCCCGCGATAGGTCCCCAGCCGCGTCAACATCACCCCGGCATACATTCAAAATCCCGCACCCTCGCCACCTGCTTGCCCTCCCCGTCATACAACCGCGCCCGCACCTCAGTCCCCAAGGTCGATTCCACCAGCTTGTAATGCTCGCCGGCCTTGAAGTTCGGGTAGCTCACCTGCCCGCGGCAATCGACCTGGTTGGAGTCGCCGCCGACTTCTTCGAACAGGGTCACGTCCAGGCGGTGGGCGCCGGGTTGGACTTCGAAGTAGCGGCCGTCGTCGACGTTCTTGCCGTCGACGCGTTCGGCCATCAGGTCGCTGGGGCCCTCTTCTTCCAGGCTGATCCAGGCTTGCCTGGGGTCGGGCTGGGGCATCGGGCCAGCGCAGGCGGAGAGCAGCAGCACCAGGCTCAGGGTGGGAATCAGCAGCAGCGGTTTGGCGTTCATGGCAGGTACCTCGGCAGTAAAAAAAACGACACAGGGCGGAGCGAAAAAAGCGCTCGCGCCGATTGCCATCCAGAGTGTCGAGGCACCCGCCACAGGACAAATGAATCCCCGTGAAAGGAAATTCAGGCCCAACCTAAAACTTCCTTCACCTGGCTGAAAGCCGCGTGTTAGGTGGGTCGCGGCAGGCTGCCGAGGTTCGTTTCCCCTTGGAGGTCCACCGCATGCTCGGGCTGGTCAAGACCGCTCTGCTCAAGCCCTACACGTTTATCGTGCTGGCGATTTTCATCTGCATCATCGGGCCGCTGGCGGCCCTGCGTACGCCCACCGATGTGTTCCCCGATATCGGCATTCCGGTGGTGGCGGTGGTCTGGCAGTACACCGGCCTGTCGCCGGACGCCATGGCCGGCCGGGTGATCTACACCTACGAGCGCTCCCTGAGCACCACGGTCAACGACATCGAGCACATCGAGTCGCAATCCTTGCCGGGCATGGGCATCGTCAAGATCTTCTTCCAGCCGGGGGTGGATATCCGCACCGCCAACGCCCAGGTCACGGCGGTGTCGCAAACCGTGCTCAAGCAGATGCCGCCGGGCATCACCCCGCCGCTGATCCTCAACTACAGCGCCTCGACGGTGCCGATCCTGCAGATGGCCTTTTCCAGCCCGATCCTGTCGGAAGCCAGAATCCGCGACCTGGTGCAGAACAATATCCGCCTGCCCCTGAGCTCCGTGCCGGGGCTGGCGATGCCGACGCCCATGGGCGGCAAGCAGCGGCAGATCACCCTCGACCTGGACCCGCAGGCCCTGGCCGCCAAGGGCCTGTCGGCGCAGGACGTGGGCAATGCCCTGGCGGCGCAGAACCAGATCATCCCGGTGGGTACCGCCAAGCTCGGCGCCAGCGAGTACACGGTGCTGCTGAACAACAGCCCGACGGCCATCGACGAGCTCAACGACCTGCCGATCAAGACCGTCGACGGTGCGCTGATCACCATCGGCCAGGTGGCCCATGTGCGCGACGGCTCGCCGCCGCAGAGCAATATCGTGCGGGTCGACGGCCACCGCGCGGTGCTGATGCCGGCGCTGAAGAACGGCAATATCTCCACCCTGTCGATCGTCGATGGCATCCGCCAGATGCTGCCGCGCATCGACGAAACCCTGCCGCCGGCGCTGAAGACTTCGCTGCTGGGCGACGCCTCGGTGTTCGTCAAGCAGTCGGTGGGCAGCGTCGCCCGGGAGGGCATCATCGCCGCCCTGCTGACCAGCGCGATGATCCTGCTGTTCCTTGGCAGTTGGCGCTCGACCCTGATCATCGCCGCCTCGATTCCCCTGGCGGTGCTCGCGGCCATCGCCCTGCTCGCCGCCAGCGGCCAGACCCTGAATGTCATGACCCTCGGCGGGCTGGCGCTGGCGGTGGGGATTTTGGTGGACGACGCCACGGTGACCATCGAGAACATCAACTGGCACCTGGAACAGGGCAAGGCGGTGAAGGCCGCAATCCTCGACGGCGCCCGGCAGATCGTCGGCCCGGCGTTCGTCTCGCTGCTGTGCATCTGCATCGTCTTCGTGCCGATGTTCCTGTTGCAGGGCATCGCCGGTTACCTGTTCCGCCCCATGGCGCTGGCGGTGATCTTCGCCATGGCCAGCTCGTTCATCCTCTCGCGCACCCTGGTGCCCACACTGGCCATGTACCTGCTCAAGCCCCATGTGCCGGAGCCGGGCCCGGGGCATCACCCGGAAGACGCATTCATCAATCACCACGAGGGCGAGCAACACGCCCGGCCGCGGCATGCCCTGGTGCGCGGGCTGCTGGGCTTCCAGCAGGGGTTCGAGCGGCGCTTCTCCAACGTACGCGACACCTACCACGGCCTGCTGACCCTGGCCCTGGCCCACCGCAAGCGCTTCCTGCTGGGCTTCCTCGCCTGCGTGCTGGCCTCCTTCGCCCTGCTGCCGAACCTCGGCCAGGACTTCTTCCCGGCCACCGACGCAGGCGCCCTGGCCCTGCATGTGCGCCTGCCCCTGGGCACGCGGATCGAGGAAAGCGCGGCGGCCTTCGACCGCATCGAGGCGCGGATTCGCGAGGTGATTGCGCCGGAGCAACTGGACAGCGTGATCGACAATATCGGCATCCCCCTGAGCGGCATCGACATGGCCTACAGCAGCAGCGGCACCATCGGCCCGCAGGATGGCGACATCCAGGTGACCCTCAAGCCCGGCCACGCGCCGACTGCCGACTACGTGAAGCGATTGCGCGAAGCCCTGCCGGAGAGTTTTCCCGGCAGCCAGTTCGCCTTCCTGCCAGCGGACATCAGCAGCCAGATCCTCAACTTCGGCGCGCCGGCGCCGCTGGATGTGAAAATCTCCGGGCCCGACAGCGCCGCCAACCGCGCCTATGCCCTGGAACTGCAACGGCGCCTGCAGCATGTGCCGGGCATCGCCGACCTGCGTATCCAGCAGTCCACCGGCTACCCGTCGCTGGCGGTCAAGGTCGACCGCCTGCGGGCCAATGGCCTGGGGATTACCGAGCGCGACGTGACCAACAGCATGGTGGCCTCCTTGGCCGGTAGCTCCCAGGTGGCGCCGACCTTCTGGCTCAACCCGCAGAACGGCGTGTCCTATTCCATCGTCGCGGCCACCCCGCAGTACCGCCTGGACAGCCTGCCGTCCCTGGAGGCCCTGCCGGTGACCGGCAGCAACGGCCAGTCGCAGATCCTCGGCGGCCTGGCCAGCATCTCGCGGGTGGACAGCCCGGCGGTGGTCACCCACTACAACATCCAGCCGACCCTGGACCTCTACGCCAACATCCAGGGCCGCGACCTGGGCGGCGTGGCCCGGGATATCCAGCACGTCCTCGACCATAGCCAGGCGCTGCGGCCCAAGGGCGCGACCATCAGCCTGCATGGGCAGATCGACGCCCTGCACGAAGCCTTCAGCGGCCTGAGCCTGGGCCTGCTGGGCGCGGTGGTGCTGATCTACCTGCTGATCGTGGTCAACTTCCAGTCCTGGCTCGATCCGTTCGTGATCATCACCGCGCTACCGGCGGCCCTGGCCGGCATCGTCTGGATGCTGTTCTTGAGTGGCACCTCGCTGTCGGTGCCGGCGCTGACCGGGGCCATCCTCTGCATGGGCGTGGCCACGGCCAACTCGATCCTGGTGGTGAGCTTCTGCCGCGAACGCCTGGCGGAACACGGCGATGCCCTGAAAGCCGCGCTGGAGGCCGGCTACACGCGCTTTCGCCCGGTGTGCATGACCGCCCTGGCGATGATCATCGGCATGCTGCCCCTGGCCCTGTCCGAGGAGCAGAACGCGCCCCTGGGCCGCGCCGTGATCGGCGGCCTGATCCTCGCCACCACCGCCACCCTGTTGTTCGTTCCCGTGGTGTTCAGCCTGGTCCACGGGCGTCACCCCACTCGCGCTGTCGCTGGAGAAAGTACCCATGTCGCCTGAACACACCCCCTCGCGCAAACGCCTGCTGTGGCTCGGCATCGGCGGCCTGACCCTGGCCGCCCTGCTGGTGGCCAACGGCCTGGCCGTGCGCACCCGCCATGAACGCGCGGTAGCCGCCTGGACCGAAACCGCCGCCGTGCCCCAGGTGCTGGTGTTGCAGCCGCAGCAAAACCGCCAGGGCGACACCCTGCGCCTGCCGGCGCACCTGGAAGCCTGGAGCAAGGCGCCGATCCACGCCCGGGTCAGCGGCTACCTGAAAAGCTGGAACAGCGACATCGGCGCCAAGGTTCAGGCCGGGCAAGTCCTCGCCGAAATCGACAGCCCCGACCTCGACCAGCAACTGGCCCAGGCCCATGCCCGGCTGGTGCAGGAACAGGCCAATGCGCGGCTGGCGCAGACCACCGCCGTGCGCTGGCAGAACCTGCTGGCCAGCCACTCGGTGTCGCGCCAGGAGGCCGATGAAAAAACCTCCAACGCCGCGGCCGCCAAGGCCAATGCCGAAGCGGCCGCCGCCGACTATGCGCGGCTCTCGGCCCTGGAGGACTACAAGACCATTCGCGCGCCCTTCGCCGGCACCATCACCGCGCGCCACACCGATATCGGCCAGTTGATCAAGGCCGACAACGACAGCGACCCGCAGCTGTTCGATCTGGCCGACACCCGCAAGCTGCGGCTCTACGTGCCGGTGCCGCAGAACTACGCCAGCGTGATCCGCCCCGGCCTCAGCGCCGAGCTGACGGTGCCGGAGCACCCCGGCCAGCACTTCAGCGCGCGGCTGATCGGCGACTCCACCGCCATCGATCAGCGCTCCGGCACCCTGCTCGCCCAGTTCGTCGCCGACAACCCCGACGGCGCGCTGCTGCCCGGCGACTATGCCGAAGCCGCGCTGGCCCTGCCCGCCGACACCCGGGGCCTGAGCATTCCGGCCAGCGCCTTGATCTTCCGCGCCCAGGGCACCCAGGTGGCGCTGCTGGACGAGCACAACCACGTGCACCTGCGGGACATCCATATCGGCCTCGACCTCGGCGCGCGGCTGGTGATCGACCAGGGCCTGCAAGCCGCCGACCGGGTGATCGACAACCCGCCCGATGCCCTGCGCGAAGGCGACCTGGTGCAACTGGCCGACGCCGGAGGTGAACATGCGCCCAAGGCTTGAGCCGCTTGCGGTGTTGCTGGTGCTGGCCCTGCAAGGCTGCTCCCTGGCGCCCGGCTACCAGGTGCCAACCGTGGAACTGCCGGCCCACTACCGCGAACAGACCAGCGACGGGCCCTGGCATCCGGCCCGACCGGCGGATCGGCTGGCCAGCCAGTGGTGGCTGCTGTACCAGGACCCGCGCCTGGATGACCTGCAACAACGCCTGCTCAAGGCCAACCCGGACCTGACCGCAGCGCTGGCGCACTTCGACGCGGCCCAGGCCTACGCCAGCCAGCTGCATGCCGGGCTGTTCCCGCAGATCAGCGCCAGCGGCCAGTCGCTGCGCCAGCGCCAGTCGGACCACCGGCCCTTGCGCGGCGGCAGCCAGCCTTCGGTCTACAACAGCAACAGCGCCGGTTTCTCGCTGAGCTTCGACCCGGACCTGTGGGGGCGGATTCGCAATCAGGTGGCCGCCGGCGATGCCCAGGCCGAAGCCTCGGCCGACGACCTGGCGGTGGCGCGCCTGAGCCTGCAACAGCAGTTGGCGACGCTGTATGTGCAGCTCAATGGCCTGGATGCGCAGCGCGCGATCCTCAGCCAGTCCCTGGACGACTACGCCCAAGCCCTGCAACTGACCCGCAGCCGCTACCAGGGGCAGATCGCCTCGGAGCTGGACCTGACCCGCGCGCAAAGCCAGCTGGCCAGCGCCGAGGCCGAGCTGGACGAAGTGCGCGGGCAACGCAACCTCACCGAACACGCGATCGGCGAACTGGTGGGCGAACCGGCCAGCCAGTTCCAGCTGCCCACGACCCAGCAAACCCTGGCCGTGCCCAGCCTGCCGCAACAACTGCCCAGCGCCCTGCTGCAACGCCGCCCGGACATCGCCGCCGCCGAACGCCGGGTGTTCGCCGCCAACGCCAATATCGGCGTGGCCCGGGCCGCCTGGTACCCGGACTTCAGCCTCACCGGCCTGCTCGGCGGGCAGACCCAGGGCAGCGGCAACCTGCTGGCGGCGGGCAATCGCTACTGGGCGCTGGGGCCTCTGGTCAACCTGCCGATCTTCGACGGCGGCCGCCTGAGCGCCAACGAACGCCAGGCCCACGCCGAATTCGAGGAAGCCGCCGCCCATTACCGCGGCCAGGTGCTGCGGGCGGTGCGTGAGGTGGAAGACAACCTGGGGCAACTGCGGGACTTGCAACAGGAGGCGCTGGACCAGCAGGCGGCGGTGAATGCCGCCGAGCATACGCAGGCCCTGGCGATGAACAGTTATCAGGCGGGGGCGGTCAGTTATCTGGAGGTGGTGACGGCGCAGACTGCGGCGTTGCAGGCGCAACGGGGGTTGCAGGCGGTGCAGACGCGGCGGTTGCAGGCGAGTGTGGGGTTGGTG